>Ga0153981_1000022_pt1 | contig 49696 bp, 42 predicted proteins | sample TSGA065MetaG_FD_104714 | JGI IMG/M metagenome (GOLD analysis project Ga0153981, IMG submission 104714) | Attine ant fungus gardens microbial communities from Georgia, USA - TSGA065 MetaG | ecosystem: Host-associated > Fungi > Mycelium > Unclassified | place: USA: Georgia, Magnolia Springs State...
GAAGAAGCATTGCTGGCAGAAGTTGAAGCGTCCGGCTGGCAGCCGCTGGTGAAACTGGAAAAACTGGCGACCAAAAAAGGTAAGAAGATCAGCGAGAAGAAAGTCGCGAAAGCCTCGTCTAATGCGGCGGTCGGCAAAATTGTCGAAACCATCACGCAGACGCTTTCTGACCTCGAAGATGAACTGAACAAGCTGGATGCCAAAGTCGGCGACGGCGATACCGGTTCAACGTTTGCCAGCGGTGCGCGGGATATTCAGAAACAGAACAAAGGAAAAAAACTGCCGCTGAACAATGTGGCCGATCTCCTCGGCGTCGTCGGCGATCGTCTGGCCGTCGTGATGGGCGGATCCAGCGGTGTACTGATGTCGATCTTCTTCACGGCGGCGGGCAAAAAGGTGGCGGAAGGCGAGAAGCTGCCGAAAGCGCTGCTGTTTGGCCTGGAGCGGATGAAACATTATGGCGGCGCCGATCTCGGCGATCGCACGATGATCGACGCGCTGCAACCTGCGCTGGAAGCATTAGGCAAAAAAGAGGCGCTGAAGGGCGCTGCCAAAGCTGCGGCCAAAGGTGCAAAAGACACCGCCAGCATGAAAAAAGCCAATGCCGGTCGTTCTTCATATCTCAACAGCAACAGCCTGAAAGGCGTGAAAGATCCGGGCGCGGTCGCCGTCGAAAAAGTGTTCGAGGCACTGGCGAAGAAATAACGTTGTCATTGCGTTGAGAAGTCATAAAAACAAAAGGCCTGCGGGGAAACCAGCAGGCCTTTTTTATAGGACCTTTTAGGCATCCCTTATCAAAATAAACTGGACTAATTTTATGACGAAACGCTTCGACAGAGACGGCAACCGTAAAATTCATTATCAGTCGCTTTGCGCAATGGATCATGCGGATTATAAGCAGCCGGGTCATTACAGCTACGAGCAATTGTTCTCACTCATGCAGGTGCTGCGTCAAAGCAAAATTGATCCTTTAGAGTTGTATCGCCGGAGGGTATTTAACATCGTCGCCCGAAATCATGATGACCACACAAAGAACTTCGGTTTTATTTTGAATGAAGATTTTCAATGGAAACTTGCTCCGGCTTTTGACAAGGCTTACAGCTACAAACCGGGTTCGCTATGGGTGAATTCCCATCAGTTATCGCTGAATGGCAAGCGTGATCATTTTACCCGTCAGGATCTCCTGATCCCCGCAGGCCTTATTTCGTACACAAAACAAAAACTGATCTAAATCAAATCTGAGTGATTTGCCCGCCCGTCGAAATTTAAGCCCCCGTATAATTTGCGGCCAATTATTTGCCGTCGAACGAAGAACCTCCTATGCCAATCAGCCTGATCCAACCCGATCGCACATTGTTTTCTTACCCGCGCTACTGGGCCGAATGCTACGGTACAGCGCCGTTTTTCCCGATGACACGGGCAGAAATGGATGAACTTGGCTGGGACAGTTGCGATGTGATCGTGGTGACCGGCGATGCGTATGTCGATCACCCGAGTTTCGGGATGGCGATCATCGGCCGCATGCTGGAAGCGCAGGGGTTCCGCGTGGGGATCATCGCGCAGCCGGACTGGACCAATAAAGACGATTTTATGCGGCTCGGGAAGCCGAACCTGTTTTACGGCGTGACCGCCGGAAATATGGATTCGATGATCAACCGTTACACCGCTGACCGGAAATTGCGCCATGACGATGCTTACACGCCGGGCAATGTCGGCGGCAAACGCCCCGATCGCGCAACGCTGGTGTACACGCAGCGCTGCAAAGAAGCCTACAGCGATGTGCCGGTTTTACTCGGCGGTATTGAAGCCAGTTTGCGGCGTATCGCGCATTACGATTACTGGTCCGATACCGTGCGCCGTTCGGTGCTGGTGGATTCCAAAGCTGACATGCTGATTTACGGCAACGGCGAGCGACCTCTGGTGGAAGTGGCGCACCGGCTGGCGGCGGGCGAGTCGATTGCAGATATTCACGACGTGCGAAATACCGCCGTGATGCGCAAAACTGCGCTGATTGGCTGGAGCGGGGTGGATTCCACGCGGCTCGATAAGCCCGGCAAAATTGAGCCGATCATGAACCCGTACGGCGAGGATTTACCCTGCTCCGAAGGGGAACTTCCTGCGCCGGATGCGCCGCAGCCGATTACCGTTCGTGCGCCAAAGCCGAAGCCGTGGGAGAAAACCTACGTTCTGCTGCCGTCGTTCGAAAAAGTGAAGGGCGACAAAGTGCTGTACGCCCATACTTCGCGTATTTTGCACCACGAAACTAACCCGGGTTGTGCGCGGGCGCTGATGCAAAAACACGGCGATCGCTATGTGTGGATTAATCCTCCGGCGATCCCGCTGTCCACGGAAGAAATGGACGAAGTGTTTGGCCTGCCGTTCCAGCGCGTGCCGCATCCTTCTTACGGAAAATCCACGATCCCGGCGTATGACATGATCCGTTTTTCGATCAACATCATGCGTGGTTGCTACGGCGGTTGCGCGTTTTGCTCGATCACTGAACATGAAGGGCGGATCATTCAGAGCCGTTCGGAAGAGTCGATCGTGCGCGAAATCGAAGAGATCCGCGACAGCGTGCCCGGCTTTACCGGCGTGATTTCTGATCTCGGTGGCCCGACGGCAAACATGTATATGCTGCGCTGCCAGTCGCCAAAAGCGGAACAAAGCTGCCGACGCGCATCCTGCGTTTATCCTGAAATCTGTACGCACATGGACACCAACCATGAGCCGACCATCAATCTATACCGCCGCACGCGCAGCCTGAAAGGCATCAAGAAAATCCTGATTGCGTCCGGCGTGCGTTATGACCTGGCGGTGGAAGATCCGCGTTATATCAAAGAGCTGGCCGAACATCACGTCGGCGGTTATCTGAAAATTGCGCCGGAGCACACCGAAACCGGGCCGTTGTCGAAAATGATGAAACCGGGAATGGGCAGTTATTACCGGTTCAAAGAGCTGTTCGACAGCTATTCCAAACAGGCCGGAAAAGAGCAGTATCTGATCCCGTATTTCATCTCTGCCCATCCGGGGACGCGAACGGAAGATATGATCAATCTGGCGCTGTGGCTTAAGAAGAACCGCTTCCGGCTGGATCAGGTGCAGAACTTCTATCCGTCACCGCTCGCCAGCGCGACCACCATGTATTACAGCGGCAAAAATCCGCTCGGGAAAGTGGACTACAAAAGTGAGGACGTGGTGGTGCCGAAAGGCGATCGTCAGCGTCGCTTGCATAAAGCGTTGCTGCGTTATCACGATCCGGTGAACTGGCCGGTGATCCGCGAAGCGCTGACGGCGATGGGTATGCGCCGCCTGATCGGCATCAGGCCTGATTGTCTGGTGCCGCCGGATGGTTTTGATCCGAAGTTTGCGCCGTCGCGTTCAGGCAAAGATAAACCGGCGGCAACGCGTTTCACCGGATCCAAAGCGCAAAATCCGGCGACCGGAAAAGGTAAATCCACCGAATTCCGTGCAGGGAAAAAACCGGCTGCGGCCAGACCGGCTCAGGGGAAAAACGGTCAGTCTGCCGCGCAGGGAAAAAGCGGGGAACAGCGGGTTAATCGAGGTAAAAGACCGGCTTAAGATCGCTGCTGATTGGGCTGTTATCGGCATTGGCAGGCATCACGTCTGCCATATGCTTCCACCATTGCTGGCAGATTTCCGTCTTCGCCACGGCGTTCCATCTTTCTTCTGATTCAATCTCCACATACCCGAACAGCAGGTTACGTTTTTCATCGAGAAAAATGCTGTAGTGGTGCGCGCCGTGTGCTTTCAGGGTCTCCGCCAGTTCCGGCCAGATCGGTGTATGCCGCCGCTGATATTCCGCATGCGCATTCGGGTTGACCTGCATAACGAAGGATTTACGGATCATTCGAATTCTCCTGGTTTGGTTTTCTCCCTCCCCTGCAAAGGGGGAGGAGAAAAGAAGTCACATCGCTTTCATGTAAAGCTCGCGCACTTCTTCGCGCGTAGCGGTTCCCGGGTTGCACGGCGCACAAGGGTCAGCCAGCGCTTTGTCGAGCCAGCCTTCAATGTCGGCTTCGACTATGCCTAATGCTCTGAATCCTGATGGAATTCCCACTCTCGCCGACAAATCACGGATCGCTTTAATCGCCGCAATGCTGGCCTGCGTTTCGCTGATGCCCTGCGTATTCACGCCCATGGCGCGTGCGATATCGGCAAAACGATGCGGGGCGGAAGCACGGTTAAATTCTTCCACGACCGGCAGCAGAATGGCATTACAGACGCCGTGCGGCAGGTTGTGCGTCGCGCCCGGCTGATGCGCCAGCGCATGCACTAATCCCAGCCCGGCGCTGTTAAACGCCATCCCGGCCAGATATTGTCCCTGCGCCATTTTCTCGCGCGCTTCAATATTGTCGCCATGATCCACCGCTTCTGGCAGCCAACGGGTAATGGTCGAGATCGCCGCCAGCGCCGTCGGATCGGTCAGCGGATGCGCGCCGACAGAAACATAGGCTTCGATGGCGTGCGTCAGGGCGTCCATACCGGTGGCTGCGGTAACATCTGCGGGGATCTTCAGCATAATCGACGGATCGTCCACCGCGATATCCGGGATCAGATTCGCATCGATAATGACTTCTTTTACCTGACGCTGGCTGTCGATGATCACCGCATTACTGGTCAGTTCCGCAGCGGTACCGGCCGTGGTGTTGACCGCCACCAGAAATACGCCCGGTTTCGTCACTTTGCCGACGCCGGAATAAATCGTCACCGGCCCCGGATTGGCTGTCAGAATTTTGATGCCTTTTGCGGTATCAATCGGGCTGCCGCCGCCGAAACCAATCAGATAATCGCAATGATTTTCCTGATACTGACGGAAACCTTCGTCTACGTGTGCGGAAGTCGGATTAGGCACCACGCCGCCGTATAACGCATACGGCAGTCCGGCGGCTTTCAGTGCGGAGAACAGGCCATCGAGCAGACCTAACTCGACCAGCTGACCGTCAGTGACGATCAGCGCTTTGCCCGGTTGATTTGTCGCCAGCATCGCAACCATATCGCTGATCGCGCCCTGGCCGTGGAGGCTGATTTTTGGAAGAGCAAGCATGAAACTCATAAAATTCCCTCTCATATTTTATTTAAAATCAATATTCTGATCGCGCGGCTCCTGATCTGCGCCGGTCCCGGCGACAGGAAACTTTCCGTCGTTCCTGTGCCGGGTTTTTAATAAGTGGGAGCCTTAATGGCCGGTTCAGGCTTTTAAAGCGGCCTCAAAAGGTGTGACGTCAAAACGTTTAGCCAGCGCAATCAGCTCGTCGGTTTGGATCGTCTGTTTCATCCCACCCATTGAAATCACTTTCACCAGTATTTCCGCCGATTTTTCCGCGGTGTCGATCAGACCAAAGGCGTCATCAAGCGTCGGGCCGCAGCCGAAGATCCCGTGGAAGGCCCACAGCACCAGGCTGTGATGTTGCATCCGGTCGGAAGTGGCTGCGCCGATGCCGTCGGTGCCCGGGACCATCCACGGCACAATGCCCACGCCGTCGGGGAAGACCACCAGACATTCGGTGCTGCATTCCCACAGCTTGCGGGTGATTTTCGCGCTGTCGGGTTCGAGCACATAGGTCAGCGCAATCAGGTTGGTGGCGTGGCAATGCATGATCACGCGATCCTGCCCGTTTGTGACGCGTTTACGCACAGCGTGTGATTGCAGATGGGATGCCAGTTCTGACGTCGGCAGGCCGCCCGCGGTCAGGCCCCAGAGGATTTTGTAGCTGGCGCCTTTGTCATCGAGCTGAATAACGGTCAGCGCTTCGGCAGGGGCGAGCTGCACATTGCGGAAGAATTTGCCGGAGCCGGTCACAATGAAATATTCGTTAGCCAGATCCGGCGCGTGCTGGGTCAGTTCAACCTGACGCGGCTGGGCGTAAAAATCATTTTTGTACGGTGCCACATCTTCCGGTAGCAGACGCATACTGACGTTGCCGCCGTTGCGCTCGTCCCAGCCTTTCAGCCACATATCGGTGGTCGCTTTGACCATGCCCTGTACAAACCACGCGCTAAATAATGTTTTCATCAGTTCTTTCCTGCGAATAAGGTGAATGCTTTTCAGCCATAAAATCTTCGATAATCAGCGTTTCGCCAGCACGCTGGTTTCGTAATGACGAACGGTATCCAGCCACTGAGCGCCGACCGGCACGTCGTGACGCTGGCAATACATGTCCCAGACGGCCTGCCACGGCAGCGATTTTTGTTCTTCCAGCAGGGCCAGGCGGCCGGTGTAATCACCTTCGACTTCCAGTTTTTTCAGCAGGTCGGTCGGTTCCAGCAGCGCTTTCAGCAAGGCTTTTTTCATGTTGCGGGTGCCAATAACCCAGGCGGCGATGCGGTTGATGGAAGCGTCGAAGAAATCCAGCCCGATATGCACGCGGTTGAACAGGTTATGGCGCACGATTTCGCTGGCGATGGCCTGCGTTTCGTCATCCAGCAGCACGACGTGGTCGCTGTCCCAGCGCACCGGACGGCTGACGTGCAGCAGCAGGCGCGGCACATACAACATGGCGGCCGAGATTTTGTCGGAGATCACTTCGGTCGGATGGAAATGCCCGGCATCGAGGCACAGCGCGGTGCCGCGGCTGGCGGCGTAGCCCAGATAGAATTCGTTGGAGCCGACGGTGTAGCTTTCAGAGCCGATGCCGAAAAGTTTGCTTTCGACGGCGTCGATGTGTTCGGTGATATCAAACTTCTCGGCAATTACTTCGTCGAGCGCACTCATCAGGCGCTGGCGCGGTGCCAGACGATCCACGGTGACATCTTTCATGCCGTCCGGAACCCAGATATTCATGACGGAAGGCGTGCCCAGCGCGCGACCAAAGGAGGCGGAAACGCGACGGCTGGCCTGACAATGTTCAATCCAGAACTGGCGGATTTCCGGATTAGCGCTGGAGAGCGTGAAGCCGTCCGCGCTCATCGGATGCGAGAAACAGGACGGGTTAAAGTCCAGACCCAGTTTGTTTTTCTTCGCCCAGTCGACCCAGCCGGTGAAATGCTTCGGTTCGATTTCATTGCGCGGAACCGGATTATCGGATTCCAGATAAATAGCATGCAGATTCAGGCGATTAGGGCCGGGGATCATTGAGATCGCCAGTTCTAAATCTGCCCGCAGCTGTTGTGCATTGCGCGCTTTGCCGGGGTAATTGCCGGTCGCCTGAATACCGCCGGTCAGCCCGCCTTCCGGATTTTCAAAACCCGCGACGTCATCCCCCTGCCAGCAATGAATGGAAACCGGCAGGGAATCGAGTTGTTTGATTGCGGCTTCGGCATCAATGCCCAGCTGGGCAAAACGTTCTTTGGCTAGCGTCCATGCGTGATCGATAGATGAAGTCATACTGCGAGCTCCTCATTGGCGTGACAGAGCGCCTGAAAACGGCGCCAGTGAATTGGGAAATCCTCGTGAATACGGGGGAGGTAATGGCGTTGTTCGAAATTCGTGGCGACTATGCGACGAAATTCAGCGGCATCTTTTACGGCATCAAGAGCCATCAGCTGGCAGCCGATATTGCCAAGCGTGGAGGCTTCAACCGGCCCGGCGCTGACGTTTACCTGACAGGTGTCTGCGCAAAGCTGGTTCAGGAACTGGTTCTGGCTGCCACCGCCGACAATGTGAATGTCGCGAAGCGGCTCGCCTTGCAGCTTCGCCAGCTGAACGGCCACCTGCCGGTACAACATGGCAAGACTGTCGAAAATACAGCGCGCCAGTTCAGCCGGTGAGACCGGAACCGGTTCTCCCGCCTGCCCGCAGGCTTCGCGGATGGCATCGACCATTGACGGCGGATTGATAAAGCGGTCTTCATTCGGGTTAATCAGATAGGTGAACGCCGGGACGTTTTTGGCCAGCGTAATTAATGAAGGCAGATCCTGAATATTCAGTTCGCGGCAGACGCGCTGGAACAGCCATAACCCCATAATATTGCTCAGTACGCGGTAGCTGCCGTTGATGCCGCCTTCATTAGTGACATTGTCGTGCATCGCGCCGGCGTGATTGAACGCTTTCGGGCTTTCGATGCCCATCAGCGACCAGGTGCCGGAACTGATATAGGCGCTGTGCGTGCCGGTGAGCGGCGCGGCCACGACTGCGCTGGCGGTGTCATGCGTGGCGACACTGAAAACGGGTACGCTGCGGCCGCGCGGGCTGTGCCACAGGCCGGGAGAATGGCCGGGCTGGCTCGGTTTTGTCAGCCATTGACGCGGTACGCCTGCCAGTTTCAGCAGATCTTCATCCCAGTCGCCGGTGGAAATATTCAGCATCTGCGTGGTGCTGGCGTTGGTGTATTCCTGATTCAGCTTGCCGGTAAGACGGTAAAGGAAATAATCCGGGATCATCAGCAGATGCGCGGCTTTTTCTACGACCTCAGGATGCTGTTCGCTCAGTGCACGCAACTGATAGAGCGTATTAAACGGCATAAACTGGATGCCAGTTTTCTGGTAAATCGCTTCGCGGCTCAGCTGTTGCTCCATCCGCGCCATGACGCCTTCGGTGCGGTTGTCGCGGTAGGAAACGGGCAACCCTACACGCTGGCCGTATTCGTCGATCAGGACATAATCCACGCCCCAGGTATCAATGCCGATACCGTCGAGCTGAATGCCCGACGCATCCAGGCGGTTCAGCCCCTCGAGAATGTGCTTTTCAAGCGCATCAAGATCCCAGGTTTCGTGACCATCTACGTGCATCAGGTTATTGGGAAAACGGTGAATTTCTTTCAGCGTCAGCGTTGCTGCCGGGTCTGCATCGTGGCGGGTAAACGTCGCCAGCATTACCCGGCCGCTGGAAGCGCCGAGGTCAATAGCGGCAAGATGGTGAGTTCTCATAGCGGCCATTCCTTATTGAATATGCGGCCAGTGTAGGGGAGGCGTTGCAGGGTCACCTTCCGGTGATTGCCATCGGTTTTGACGGGATGGCAGCATTAAAAAGGTAGATGCGAGGCAGATCACAGATCAGCCGAAAGCTGGCGCTGGCGAGGTTTTGCAAACGGGGATGCGGGCGGGGCGGGCGACTGTGATCTTCGCCGCAGATCTATTGCGTGAAGGGGTGAATCTTAAAAATCTGACCGTTTATGACGTTTTTCACGCCGCCGTTTGAAGGCAAGAACGGCACGCGCAGGGTAGGGTTGTTTTCCGAAGCATCATGATTTCCTGAACCGGAGGCGATAAATGACGTTACTGAAGGGTGATGATTATTTTGCGGCACCTGAGCTGACTGTGACGGTTGAGCGGCGTCTACCGCAAGACGTTTTCCCGGAGCATTACCACGATTTCCACGAGATTATGCTGGTGGAAAGCGGATCGGGCGTGCACATCTTTAATGACAATCCGTATACCCTGACCGCCGGAACGGTGTGTTTTGTCCGCGCCAGCGATCATCATTTGTTTGAAAACGTGGATAACCTGCGGCTGACCAATGTGCTTTTCCGTTCGCCAAAAGCGTTTCGCTTTATTCAGGATGTCGGCCATTTTCTGCCACAGGAGCATCACTATCAGTCGCAGATCCACTGGCAGCTCAGCCCGTGCGTGTTGCATCAGGTTCTGAACTGTATCGCGCAGCTGGAAGCGCTGCCCGCCAGTGTAGAAATGGAACACATCGCCACGCGCGAAAGCCTGTTTTTACAGTTGCTGATCCTGCTTTATCAGGACTGTTTTCAGCCACAATTGCGAGATACCTCGGAAAACAAGGTTAACCAACTTTTGCAATGGCTCCAGTCACATTACAGTGAGGACGTTAACTGGACCGAGGCCGCAGAACGTTTTTCGCTGGCGCTGCGCACGCTGCACCGGCAGATGAAGCATTACACCGGCATGACGCCGCAGCGGTATCTCAACCGCCTGCGCCTGCTGGAAGCCCGCCGTCGTTTACATCACAGCGATCAGAGCATTACGGATATCGCTTATGCCTGCGGGTTCAGTGACAGTAACCATTTCTCGACGCAGTTCCGTCGGGAATTTTCGGTGTCGCCAAAACTCATGCGTGATCAGCTACGTTAAGCGGTGCCTCTCGTGCGCTCAGGTTTTTGCCTGAGCCGCCTCGTTTATCTTGCCGTCAAACGGGTATGGGATTGCTGCTATGTCTTTAAGACTCAATAAAAATGACCTCTTTCTGACCGGGATGAACTCGGTGGTGGTAGAAGAGCGCCATCCGCAGGCGGATTTCCCCACCCATGACCACGATTTCGATGAACTGGTGATCGTCTGGCGTGGCAACGGCATGCATATCTGGAACGATATTCCCTATCCCATTACCTGCGGCGACCTGTTTTACATCAACGCCAGAGACCGGCACAGCTATGAATCGGCCAATGAACTGGCGCTCGATAATGTGCTATTTTGCCGTGAACGTTTCCGGCTGGAAGCCGACTGGGCGCAATTATTGCCGGGAGAAAATGCCAGCCAGGAACAGCGTTACTGGCGGCTGAGCACGCTCGGGATGTCCGTTTTGCGCGATAAAGTGGGTGAGCTGGCGAAGGAATGTATGAAATCCGAGCCGCTGTCTGTTCAGCTGAGCGAAGCGTTGCTGATGCAGCTGGCGCTGCTCTTGCTACGCTTCCGGCACCGGCCAGACAGCGGTGTGTTGCCCGACGCACATCAGCTGGATTTATTGCTTATGGCGCTGCGGGCAGGCATTGCCGAACCGTTCCATCTGGAGACGTTTTGTCAGCAACATCAGTTGAATCCCCGCAGCCTGCGCGCGTTATTCAAGCAACACACCGGGTTAAGCGTGATGAACTATTTGCGCCAGCTCAGGTTGTGCCGGGCAATGAGTTTGCTGCGTTATGGCAACAAGGCGATTGGTGACGTGGCCGCCGAATGCGGCTTTGACGACAGTAATTATTTTTCCGTGGTGTTCAACCGTGCGTACGGTGTTTCGCCGAGGGATTACCGGCAGCGGTTTATTGCTCAGGCCAAAAAGACGCCGCCGCAGCCTTTTTCGCTGATTGCGGCGGATTGATAACGGCAAAGCACGCTCTGCCGCCAGGGTTTACGGTGGAAAAATCAGAGTGCCATTCCCAGCCCGACGATATTGGCAGCCAGAATAATCACCAGCGCACCTAGGCAGAGAATGCGAACCGGTTTTCTGCCGACGCGGGCCCATTCTTTCAGAACAAGACCGATGATTCCGCCACACAGCACGTAGAAACTCATGTGCAACATCCAGCTCATGTAGTCGTATTCGATGGGAATGCTCGCGTGTCCCCAGGCGTAAAAGAAGAATTGCAGATACCACATGGTGCCGCCCAGGATGGAGAACAGGATATTGGCCACCAGCAGGGATTTCGCCACGGACATGTCTGCCCTGAATGAAAGGTTTTTTCGTGTCGCAAGACGGATGATGCAAAAACCGAGGTTGACGAGAGCGCCGCCGCCCATGATCACTACATAACTTGGGAGGGCAACGTAGAGCGGGTCGATGCCCAGTGCGCGTGCTGCGTCGTGCATCGGCACCGCTGCACTCATCGCAAACGACATCCCGGCGGAGAAAATCCCGCACATCACCGCCAGAATCAGCCCTTTTTTCAGGTTAAATTCTTCCGCCTGAATCCCCAGCGCTTTCTCTTTCAGATAACCCGCATAACTGACAATCGCCACGCCAATCACCGCCACCAGCACGCCGAGCAACGTTAACCGGCCACCGGCGGTACCGAACAGCATACCGATTTTGCCTTGCAGGACCGGGGTCATCAGCGTGCCGATAATCAGGGTGATCCCGATGGCGATGCCGATCCCCAGCGACATCCCGAGATAGCGCATCGTGAGGCCGTAGTTGATGTTCCCGATGCCCCACATCGCGCCGAACAGGAAAACCGGCAGCAGGGTGGCAAAGCTGAACGAGCCGTAATACGCCCAGAAATCGGGCAGAAGTACGTAGCTCACCGCCCACGGTAAAATAATCCAGGAAAAGAAACCGCCCAGCGACCACATGGTCTCCCAGGACCAGCTTTTCACTTGCTTGAAAGGTGCATAGAAGCAGGCTGCGCTGGCCGCTCCTATCAGATGCCAGATAATCCCTAAAACTATCGAACTGTTCATACACCGGACCTTTTGTTATGTAGAGAAACAGAGTGGTAATGAGGTGAATAAGCCTGCCGTAACACGCTGATCCGTCAGAAGTCAGTACGGCGGGTGGGCAACAGTGTAAGAAGTGTTCGATCAGGGAGCCTTCCGGTCAGTGCCACGGGAAAATAGCCTCTGGCACTCGCCGGAAGGTGGGCGTGAGAGAGTTCACAAATTTTGAAACAGGCTAAATAATGGCGTTAAAACAATAAAGTAGACGGGTTTTGTAACATAAAACCTGGCGGGAAAAAGCAATATTCTGTGGGGGCGATGACAAAATAACGTCAGGATTAGGATTATTTTTATACATCTTATTTTTGTGGGGATTTACAAAATGGAAGGGGTATTTAAGCAGGGCGTTCAGTCAGGCGGGTAACAGGGTTTTGTAACATTCAATAAGGTAAACAAGCTGTTTAACTTTCAGCCTGAACCATTAATCAGGCCGAAAGTTGAATGATTATGCAGTGATAATGAATGAGCGCACTTTATTATCGAACAGGGCGGCAGCATCATTACCGCTGGCAAAAATAATAACAATGAGCGCGCTGTTATCAATGCTACTTTCCGGCAATTATCAGGCTAATTTTTCTTCAGCGATTTCGTGGCGCTCATTATTCTCTTCCCATGCATAAAATATTTTATTACGCCCGCTATTTTTGGCTTTATACAGTGAGGCGTCAGCGTTGCCCAAGGCACTAATAAAATCGCCCTCTTCCAGCGCAGCTAACCCGGCGCTGACGGTAACGTGAGTCGAGACCTGTGCGTTAAACAAATGCGGGATATTCAGGCCCAGAACCTTATTCTGAATGCGTTCTGCCATCCGGATTGCGTGTTCCTGCTTCACGTTCGACATCAGCACCAGAAACTCTTCTCCGCCATAACGAACGACCACATCCCGTGAACGTACGGCGTCACGAATGGCGGCAGAAACGCGTACCAGCGCCTGATCGCCCATGCTGTGGCCGTAATTGTCGTTGTAGGCTTTGAAGTGATCGATATCGAGCAGCATCACGTAATGGCCGGAAGCCTGATTAAAGAGGGTTTCCAGCTTGTTCTGCAAACCACGGCGGTTGTACAGGCCGGTGAGCGGATCCAGCATACTGAGATCGCTGAACTTTTCCCTTTCGCTGTAGAGATTCGACACCATGCGGCGGGTGAATTCGTCGCTACGTTTGAGCATCAGGTGATGCAGCCACAAACCAATCAGTGGCAACATAACGGTGAACAGGATATGCCCGATGTGCTGAAAGTCATCCAGGAAGATGACGCAAAGAGTGGAAGGTACTGCATGCAGGCAAAAAGCCAGAAAATTATCTGACAAAGCGATGGCGCTGATAAAGAATATACTGAGTAAGCTGATCACCAGATAATTTTTATCTGTTTGCCCAACTTCCTCAAAACGTAATGCTATTTGCCAGGCCCATAACAGACCGACAATCACAGAACACATATTCAGATGTGAAGAGTAATTTTTCTTACTGAAAAAAGAAAATATTAACCCGCCACAACAAAGTGCAAAAATCAGTATCAGCGGGAAGGGTGTCGCCGCTGCATTGTCGGGGGGATAAACCATCGAAAATAGCGCCGTGGCACTATTTAAAAAAAAGAATAGGAGCATCGCCAGCCGATGTTTGCTTCTCAGCAGTTCATCATAGGAATGAGATATCATCAAATTTACTCTATTTAGCGTCTGTTGTTCTGAATAGATAAAGATTCTTATCGCCCTATACCGCGTGCTTATTCCATTAAGACAAGTTCCATGCAGGCAGGCTAATGGTTTTAATAGGTAATTATTAGAATTCTATAAATATAGTTTTTTCAGTGACTATTATAAAAAATTTAATTAGCCGGGTTTCACTAATTTGGTTTAACACCTTTAAAATTAGCACTTTTGTACGCAGGTGTCACCCAAACGGAGTATAAGACCGCAAATAACTGCGCAGACTTTACCTTAAAGGCGGGCGTGCTGGCAGACGGGCGTTGTGTCGTCTTATTTATTGCGGGGGGTGTATGGTAAATGAGAAAAAATCCTATATGATATTGGTTCTCATTATCAGCATTTGGAGCAGGGTTATGATACCGGCAATTGTCATGGCATGTGGGATCTGGGCGGTTGTGTGGATGCTGGGTAAACGTCTGACCAGTGGCTGGGGGGTATTGCTGCCTTGCGCGCTGATGCCGTTGCTGGCGCTGGCACATATGACGTTGGACCAGCTGCGCGTTCTGGTCGTGGTCGCGATGCTGGTGACGCTGGGCATGCTGTTCCACCGGACGCTGCGCCATTATCTGCTGCTGCCCTCATTTATGGCGCTGGCAGGCGGACTGGCGGCAGTGACGTTGAATTTTAGTTTGTGATGAAAACAGGAATACGAAGATGAGAAACAGGAAAAACAGTAAAGCGAAGGGGATTTTTTACTTTCTGAAATCGAAGGAGTTAATACAGGAAGGCAAAACCGAAGAACAGAATCATGTGGTGCGAAGAGAGGGACTTGAACCCTCACGTCCGTAAGAACACTAACACCTGAAGCTAGCGCGTCTACCAATTCCGCCACCTTCGCACAGATGAATTCTGCTGACTGCTGATTTATATCACCGGAGTGGTGCGAAGGGAGGGACTCGAACCCTCACATCCGAAGGACACTAACACCTGAAGCTAGCGCGTCTACCAATTCCGCCACCATCGCGTACCGTGCCGTGCAATATAAATCTTGTGATTGTTTTGGTGCGAAGGGAGGGACTCGAACCCTCACATCCAAAGGACACTAACACCTGAAGCTAGCGCGTCTACCAATTCCGCCACCATCGCGAACCAATTGATTACTGTGTTGACGCATTCATCGGAATGTCATCAGCAAGTAACACAACCACGGGGGCGAATTCTAGAGATTTTCCCACAGGCGTCAACTGTTATTTCCCCCATTTCGGATGGTTGATGTAAAAAACAACATATTCAAGGTGAATGGGTCAATCTGTCAGAACGAAGCCAGGTTAATTGATGGTTTAATCAGCAATTTTTCTATTAATGACCGACGACGCCACTCACGCATCCGGCTGTGAAAAGAGCGTAATCAGCCAGTCGAGAAATACGCGAATACGTGGCGCGAGAAAGCGTCCCGGCGGATACATGATGTAAAGTGGCATCGGCGGCGGCGTTAAGGCTGACAGGACTTCCACCAGTTCTCCCCGTTCCAGTTCCTGCGCAATCGCCAGTCTTGAAACCTGAACCAGACCAAAACCGGCTTTTGCCGCTGCAACGTACGCATCTGCGCCGCTGACGGTCAGCGTACGGCGTAACTGAATTTTTTCGACCGTGCCATCAGTGACAAATTCCAGATGCGATTCCGGCTGCTGATGTGCGAAAAAGTAGCCAATGGCCTGATGCGTGGCGAGATCTGCCCGCGTTTGCGGGATGCCAAATTTCGCGAAATACGCCGGAGACGCGCAGGTGATTTGTTCGAGATTGGCCAGATGCCGCGATTGCAGATTTTCATCTTCAGACGGCCACGCACGAATCACGCAATCCACGCCCTGATCGAGCAGATTGACGGAGTTGTCATTGGCGCTGACGCTCAGGGTGATATGTGGGTAGTGTTCATAAAATGCCTGCAATGCCGGAATCACCATCACGCGCGCCAGCGAATGTGGCATGTCGATTCTGACCGTTCCGGCGGGCTGGTTTTTATGATGCGCAAACAGGGTATCGGCTTCTTCAAGCGCTGACAGTAATTGCAGGCAGCGCTGGTAATAAATCTTGCCTTCATCGGTGATTTTAACCTGACGCGTTGTGCGCAAAAACAGCCGGACGCCCAGCCGCTGTTCAAGCCGTTTCAGCGTCGTGCTGACCGTTGCGCGCGGTAAATCAAGGTCTTCCGCTGCGCGGCTAAAACTCTCCAGCTCGGCGATACGGATGAAAATTTTCATTGCCTGTATCTGATCCATTTTTCTTCTCCGCAGGCGCTCAGGATTGTTTGCGATTGATGAACAGTGTTGCACGTTTTGGATGATTTATCTTATCCGCAATAACAACCACACTTCTTCCTGTTACTTACTCTTCATGTCACGAGGGAATCTCAATGAAACAACGTCAGCTTGGAAAAATGGGTCCGATGGTGTCCGCGCTCGGTTTGGGTTGCATGGGCATGAGCGATTTCTACACCACCGGTCAGGATGAAAAAGAGTCGATAGCGACGCTGGAACGTGCGCTGGAACTGGGCGTCACGATGTTTGATACCGCCGACGTGTACGGCCCGCATACCAATGAAGAACTGCTGGGACGTTTTCTGAAAGGGCGTCGCGATAAAGTTTTCCTGGCCACCAAATTCGGCATCGTGCGTGACCTCGCGAACCCGCACGCACGCGCCACCAACGGACATCCGGATTATGTCCGTCAATCCGTTGAAGGCAGCCTGAAGCGTCTGGGGACGGATGTTATCGATCTCTATTATCAGCACCGCCCTGATCCTTCCGTACCCGTTGAGGAAACCATGGGCGCGCTGGCGGATCTGGTTCAGGAAGGGAAAATCCGTTACATCGGGCTGAGTGAAGTGTCTGTCAGCCTGCTGGAGCGTGCGCACAAAGTGCATCCGGTTACCGCGCTGCAAACGGAATATTCGCTGTGGTCGCGGGATGTAGAAGCGGAGATTTTGCCGGCGTGCGAACGCCTTGGCATTGGTTTTGTGCCCTACAGCCCGCTGGGACGCGGTTTTCTGACCGGACAAATCCGTTCAATGGACGATCTTGAGCCCGACGATTACCGTCGCTTCAGCCCGCGTTTCGAAGGTGAAAACTTTGCGAAGAATCTGCAGCTGGCGGAAAAAATCGGTGAACTGGCGCAGAAGAAAGGGGTGAAACCGTCGCAGCTGGCGCTGGCGTGGGTGTTATCGCGTAGCGATAATCTGGTGCCAATCCCTGGCACCAAACGTCGTCATTATCTTGAGGAAAACATCGCCGCGCTTGATGTCTCCCTGAGTGAAGCCGAAATCGCGGCGATCGAAGCAGTGTTTCCTTTCCACGTTGCGGCGGGTGACCGTTACAACGCAGAAATGATGCGCATCCTCAGCGAGCAGTAAAACGACGGATTAACGTTTTTTCTTTGGATCACGCGGCGGACGGCCACGTACTGCTTTGTACACTTTGAAACGGCCATTTTGTGCCAGCACTTCATGGCTGCCAAACGTGTCATCCAGCAGCGCGGCGTAAGGCAGGAAGGCGTTAGCCACAATGCGCAGTTCGCCGCCGATATTCAGATGGCTGACCGCGCCACGGATCAGCTGCTCAGCCGCCGTCAGGCTGGTTTGCAGACCTTCGTGGAATGGCGGGTTGGAGATGATCATGTCAAAACGACCGGCAATGTCGGAATAGACGTTGCTGGCGATCACTTCGCCCGGTAAATCATTGGCTGCCAGTGTGGCGCGGCTGGCTTCGATAGCGGCTGCGCTCACATCGCTCAGCGTGATTTTCATCTTCGGCGAGTATGTCGCCAGCACTGATGCCAGAACGCCGGAACCACAGGCCACATCCAGCACTTTGCCTTTAACAGGTTCTTCGAAGCTGTTGATCAGCAACAGGCTTCCGCTGTCCAGACCTTCACGGCTGAATACGCCCGGCAGGGTTTTGATGGTCACTTCTTCGACCATGTACTCATCCCACCAGCCATTTGCATCAAATTCAGGCTGTTTTTCCAGACGCCCGTGGTACAGGCCGCAACGGCGCGCGCTGTCGACTTTACTCAGTTCGCACAAGCCTTCCAGCGTGGTTTCCGCGCTGCGAACGCCACTGCGGTTTTCACCGATGACAAAAACGTCGATACCGACCGGCAGCTGTGACAGCAGGTTGAAAAGCTGGAATTTGGCTTCCAGCTTGCTCTTCGGCCAGTAATACACCAGCACATCGCAAGGCGCGATCAGGTCTGCGTCGGCCAGTAAGCTGAACTGCACGTTGTCGCCCAGCGTTTTGCTGAGCATCTGCCAGTGGTGATACATATTGGTGTGAACGCGGACTTCTTCGGCGTCGAGTTCAGCAGGCAGGTTATCTTGTAAGTCGCCGGCGAACAGGACGCGGCGGCCTTCAAATTCTTCGCTATGGCGCAGTATGACTTCGCTGGCCGGAGTTAATGCAGACATCAGGGTGTGGCTCCTCAGGAATGTAACGCGCGATTATAGAGGTTTATTGGCGCATGTTCGATGTGTTTGCTAGCATAGCCGGGCTTTTCGCTATTCAACGGGCAGGGATCAGGCATGGCATCCAGACGAGATACACTGTTACAACAACTGGGCATTACCCAGTGGACGCTGCGCCGGCCTGCGGTTTTGCAGGGTGAAGTCGCCGTCAGCCTGCCTGCGGAGACAAAATTATTGATTGTCGCCGATGTGCCGCCCGCTGAAGATGATCCGCTGGTGCGCGATGTGCTCCGCAGTCTGGCACTGGCTGAACCGCAGGTTTACCGCCTGACGCCGGAACAGGTAACCATGTTGCCGGAAGACACCCGCTGCAATATCTGGCGACTGGGTTTGAGCGAACCGCTTACGCTCGCCGGTACGCAGTTATCCAGCCCGGCTCTCGCCGGGCTTTATCAAGACGCCAGCGCAAAACGCGCACTCTGGCAGCAGATCTGTGAAAATGAACAACATTTCTATCCTGACGCCCGCTGATCTTCCCCGCGCACTTGAAATTGAACAGGCCAGCCATGCTTTTCCGTGGACGGAAAAAACGCTCGCCAGCAATCAGGGCGAACGCTATCTGAATCTCAAAATCATGCGCAACGACGTGATGGCCGGTTTTGCTATTACGCAAATCGTTCTTGATGAAGCCACGCTGTTCAATATTGCCATCGATCCGGCATTTCAGCGTCAGGGCTTAGGCCGGGCCTTGCTGGAAGACGTCATCCAACAGATTGAGAAAAAAGACGTTTTCACGCTCTGGCTGGAAGTCCGCGCCTCCAACGCAAAAGCCATCGCGTTATACGAAAGCCTGGGCTTTAACGAAGTCTCCATCCGCCGTAACTATTATCCCGCCGCACAAGGCCGCGAAGACGCGATTATGATGGCGCTGCCGCTGGGTTAGCACACAAAAAAACCATTGATTGCCCATCCCGTCTAAATCAGTGAAAATAGCCGGCTATAACTTTTATTACCGCTTTGCCTGACGTCACCTTCTGACGTGAAGTGAATCCCGATGCAGGGCGGACCAACCGCAGAAACGTGAAAAACATGTCTCCAAGTGAATACGCCCTTGAAGTGGCTAAGCGCCGCACATTTGCCATCATCTCTCACCCCGATGCCGGTAAAACCACCATCACCGAAAAAGTTCTGTTATTCGGACAGGCAATCCAGACCGCCGGTACGGTAAAAGGCCGTGGCTCCAGCCATCACGCCAAATCCGACTGGATGGAAATGGAAAAGCAACGTGGTATCTCCATCACCACGTCCGTGATGCAGTTCCCGTACAAACAGTGTCTGGTTAATCTGCTCGACACCCCGGGGCACGAAGACTTCTCCGAAGATACTTACCGTACCCTGACCGCCGTTGACTGCTGTCTGATGGTGATCGACGCCGCAAAAGGTGTCGAAGACCGTACCCGTAAGCTGATGGAAGTAACGCGTCTGCGTGATACACCGATCCTGACTTTCATGAACAAACTCGACCGTGACATCCGCGACCCGATGGAAGTGATGGACGAAGTGGAGCGTGAGCTGAAAATTGCCTGCTCTCCGATTACCTGGCCGATCGGCTGCGGTAAATTGTTTAAAGGGGTTTATCACCTCTATAAAGATGAAGTTTATCTGTATCAGACCGGTAAAGGGCACACCATTCAGGAAGTTCGCGTGGTCAAGGGTCTGGATAATCCTGAACTCGATGCCGCCGTCGGCGAAGATCTGGCTGCGCAACTGCGTGATGAACTGGAACTGGTGCAGGGCGCATCGCATGAATTCGACCACGAAGCGTTCCTGCAGGGCGAACTGACGCCGGTATTCTTCGGTACCGCACTTGGCAACTTTGGTGTTGACCATATGCTCGACGGTCTGGTGGACTGGGCGCCTGCGCCGATGCCGCGTAAAACCGATCTGCGCGAAGTCAAAGCCGATGACGAGAAATTCACCGGTTTCGTGTTTAAAATTCAGGCCAATATGGATCCCAAACACCGTGACCGCGTGGCGTTCATGCGTGTGGTATCTGGTAAATATGAAAAAGGCATGAAGCTGCGTCAGGTGCGTACCGGCAAGGACGTGGTGATTTCTGATGCACTGACCTTTATGGCTGGCGACCGTTCGCACGTTGAAGAAGCTTATCCGGGCGACATTATCGGTCTGCATAACCATGGCACCATTCAGATTGGCGACACCTTTACTCAGGGTGAGAACATGAAGTTCACCGGCATTCCTAACTTTGCCCCTGAACTGTTCCGCCGTATCCGTCTGCGCGATCCACTGAAACAGAAACAGCTGCTGAAAGGACTGGTGCAGCTTTCTGAAGAAGGCGCGGTGCAGGTCTTCCGCCCGATTTCTAACAACGATCTGATCGTCGGTGCGGTCGGTGTTCTGCAGTTTGAAGTGGTTGTGGCGCGTCTGAAAAGTGAATACAACGTCGAAGCAATCTATGAGTCGGTGAACGTTTCTACCGCCCGCTGGGTAGAATGCAACGATGTTAAGAAATTCGAAGAATTTAAACGCAAGAACGAAACCAATCTGGCGCTCGATGGTGGCGATAACTTAGCGTATATCGCCCCGACGATGGTGAACCTCAATCTGGCTTCTGAGCGTTATCCGGAAGTGAAATTCCGCAAAACCCGCGAACATTAATCTTCGTATCATCCGGTTTTGAAACAGAAAGACGGCAAGGTTGCCGTCTTTTTTTTCGCCATTTTTCTGTTAAAAGTGATTTGCCTCGCATTTTTCCCTGCTCGTTTTATCGCCTCTTTGCCTGAAAAATGGGCGCAAACTGCCTCAAACCCTAAGACTTGTCTGCATTAGGGGCCTTATTCGACGATCTTCCTACACATCTGATCATTCTTGACTATATTAAATGTGTGTTCAGGAAACGGTGGCTTAAAGCACTGCTTTAAAGTCACGCAGCAGAGAGTTGTATCGTGAGGCGATAAAAAGCCAGAACAAAACAATGTACTCTGCTACAAGGAAAGTAAAAACAGCAGCAATACAATTTGTTATAAGGCGTCACCAAGAATGTGACGTGCAGAGCCGAAAGCAAGGCTTATAAACCGAAAGGAAGAAATCGATGAAAAACTCTAAATTTGCCTATTCAATGATGGCCGTAGTACTGGGTACCGCACTGATGAGCGGTAGCGCTTTGGCTGCAACGACTACAGATAGCGCAGGTGCAAAAATCGATAGCTCCATGAAGAAAGTTGATAACTACATGGGCGACAGCGCCATCACAGCGAAAGTAAAAAGTGCTCTGGTGGATGATAAAGCCATCAAAAGCAGCGACATTTCTGTCACTACCACTTCAGGCGTTGTCACGCTGAGCGGCTTTGTCGGCTCACAGGCTGAAGCGGAACAGGCTGTTGCAGCAGCGACCAAAGTGGAAGGTGTGAAATCTGTCAGCGACAAACTGCACACCAAAGACAGCAAAGATCAGAGCGTGAAAGGGTATGCCGGCGACAGCGCCACAACAGCGTCTGTCAAAGCTAAACTGCTGGCCGATGACATCGTCCCTTCACGTAACGTGAAAGTTGAAACCACTGACGGTGTGGTACAGCTCTCCGGTGCAGTGAAAGATCAGGCACAGTCTGACCGTGCAGAAAGCGTTGCGAAAACTGTTGATGGCGTGAAAAGCGTCAAAAATGACCTGAAAGTCGCACCGTAACGATCCTCTGTTATACCTGTTGTACAAGGTGCCCTCCGAAGGGCGGGCGCCTCATCTTTGAATAACGCATAACAATATTTGTGTTGCCCGTGCAATATTCGGGATGGACATGTTTTGCCTGATGTCAGAAAAAAGATTGTGACTGAATCTCTAACACTTTAATTTTTCGACTACCTTTATTAAGTAAGCTGTTTTTTGTATCCGGTATACAACCGGTTAATAAAGCGTCAGAAAGGCAACAGTGAGTCCGGCCCGAAGCGGGGCACCACCTTTTAAACTGGCAAAGTGAAAATAGGGTAAAGGAGAAGCTTATGTTTCGTTGGGGCATTATTTTTCTAATCATCGCGTTAATCGCGGCGGCTCTCGGTTTTGGTGGTTTGGCGGGTACAGCTGCCTGGGCTGCAAAAATCGTCTTCGTAGTCGGTATCATTCTGTTCCTGGTCAGCCTGTTTACCGGTCGTAAACGACTCTGACCGCATCATTGATTTGATGCCAATAAGCGTTAATGAATGACATCGCCCCCTTCAGTGAAGGGGGCGATTCTTTTATGGGTACAGTTTGCCCGTTAACAGGACGTAACGATTTTATCGGCCAATTTAGGCAAGTAATTCACGCAAAACGAGAAGTCGGGGTATGCTCAGAAAGGAGGCCGGTAAAAGGCCAATAGTGTAATGCCGATTTTGCGAGGATAGCGCGTTGGGATACAGAATACCTGTCACGCTGGGGAATATAGAACCGCTGGCGTATAAACCTTATATGCCGGGGAAAATTGCCCTGGTTTGTGAAGGAGGAGGACAGAGAGGCATTTTTACCGCAGGCGTTTTGGATGAATTCCAGCGGGCTCGTTTTAATCCTTTTGATCTCTATCTGGGCACATCAGCAGGCGCGCAAAACCTTTCCGCGTTTGTTTGCGGCCAGCCCGGTTACGCCCGCAGAGTCATCACCCGCTACACCACCAGCCCTGACTTTTTCAACCCTCTGCGCTTTGTGCGTGGCGGACACCTTATCGATCTCGACTGGCTGGTCGATGAAACGTCGAAAAACATGCCCCTGGCGATGGAAAGTGCAGAAAAACTGCTGATCGACGGCCGTGAGTTTCTGATGTGCGCCTGCCGTAGCGATGATTACACGGCCAACTATTTTGCGCCGACGCGTGAAAACTGGTTGCCGGTGATCAAAGCGTCCAGCGCGATCCCCGGTTTCTACCGCATGGGCGTGGATCTGGATGGTATCAGCTATCAGGATGGCGGGATCAGCGATGCGATCCCGGTTGAGGAAGCTTACCGCCGCGGCGCAGATACCATTGTGGTGATCCGCACCGTGCCGTCGGCGATGTTCTACACGCCGCAGTGGATGAAACGGATGGAGCAGTGGCTGAGTGAAAGCAGTCTGCAACAGCTGGTGCGCATGATGCAGCATCACGAAGAAAGCTATCACCGCATTCAGCAGTTCATTGAAAATCCGCCGGATGATGTGCGCATTTTCGAAATCTTCCCGCCAAAACCGCTGGCCAGCCACGCGCTGGGAAGCCGTCTTCCTGCGCTGAACCAGGATTATCATCTCGGCCGCCGTTGCGGACGTTATTTCCTTTCTGCTGCTGCGCACTGGCTGATGCCGCGCGAAAACGAACGGCCTTATCCACAGATTACTCCGCGCGTTAGCCGTCCAAAACGCATCGTGGTGCCGCAGGACGAGCCGGAGAATGTGATCCCGCTGGCCGCCGCCAGCAGCACAATCGAGCAGATTATTCTCGATCCCGCCGTGCTGACGGATATGGTCGCCGATGGCGGCGTAGTCCGTCCGGCGGCGATGAGCGACAATGCGCCGGCTGAGAGTCATTTTCCGGCCAGCGAAGGTGATAAGTTGTGAGTTTCACGTTCATCGATACGCATTGCCATTTCGATTTTCCGCCTTTTACCGGCGCAGAAGCGGACAGCCTGCGTCTCGCCGGTGAATCGGGTGTCCGCGAGATTATCGTGCCTGCCGTGACGGCAGATCGCTTTCGCGGCATTCTTGCGCTCGCCAAAAATCACCCGCAGATCCACGCCGCGCTCGGGCTGCATCCTTTATATATCGCGCAGCACAAGGATCAGGATGTCGAATTGCTGGAAGCGTTGCTCAGCCACCGTGATGCCCGGCTGGTGGCAGTAGGCGAAATCGGGCTGGATTTATACATGGAAGACCCGATGTTTGAGCAACAACAGCGGTTGCTTAAAGCTCAGTTTTCCCTGGCAAAAAAAGAGAATCTGCCGGTGATTTTGCATTCACGCCGCAGCCACGATCAGCTCGCCGCGATGTTACGGCAGGCGAAACTGCCCGCGACCGGCGTGGTACACGGTTTTGCCGGAAGCCTTTCTCAGGCGCAGGCGTTTATTAAACTCGGTTATGCGATAGGCGTCGGCGGAACGATTAGTTACGAACGTGCACAGAAAACCCGTCAGGTGATGGCGCAGTTGCCACTCTCTTCTTTACTGCTCGAAACCGATGCGCCGGATATGCCGTTGCAGGGTTTTCAGGGACAACCTAACCGGCCGGAACGCGCCGCGGTGGTGTTTGATGTGTTATGCCAGTTGCGTACAGAATCTGCGCAGGAAATCGCCGATGCGTTGCTCGCCAACACCCGCCGGGTCTTTCAGTTATCTGCACGGCAGTAATTCGTTATACTTTTTGTGATTTAAATAACATTTTTATTGCCCGGCATTTCTTGCTGTCTTTGTATTGTTCGCTGTGGTGCGATTTATGTTCTCTTTAAAATGTTATTATTATAACATTGACCACAAGATCGCCGGTCGGCGTTCTCTGTATATCCGCCTGAACTTCGCTTGTCATGAATCGGGTATACACTCTTATCTGGTTTAGACGCTGAGCATAGCGCCGTTAAAGTGTGACTTGAGTCTCATTTTAATAAGCAACGTTGCAAACGGTTTTCATTTTGTGTGAAATACTGCACACAGGAACCTGATGTGACGTGTTCAAATAGTCACAACGAATTGGCATCAGCCAATCAAAGCGCGGTGAGAAGGATCTCAGTTGCCACGTAAGCCACAGGGTTTACGCACGCTATCTTCATGGAACCAAGTCCGCTCGCCAACGTGCAGAATTCTTTCCCCCGATGTTAACCGCCGGAATGAATTCATGACTGTATGCTCAGTTCTGGCCGGTCGCTGGAATTGAAAATTGTTGGAGAGTTATATGACCGATTTAACCGCCGCAGCGCAACGTGCGCTGAACCTGATGGATTTAACCACGCTGAACGAAGACGACACCGATGCAAAAGTGATCGCCCTTTGTCACCAGGCAAAAAGCCCGGCAGGTAACACCGCTGCTGTCTGTATTTATCCTCGTTTTATTCCTGTTGCCCGTAAAACCCTGCGCGAGCAAGGAACGCCGGACATCCGCATTGCGACCGTGACGAACTTCCCACACGGTAATGACGATCTCGACATTGCGCTGGCAGAAACCCGCGCAGCGATTGCTTACGGTGCCGACGAAGTTGACGTGGTATTCCCGTACCGCGCGCTGATCGCCGGTAACGAGCAAATCGGTTTTGAGATGGTTAAACAGTGCAAAGAAGCCTGTGCAGCCGCAAATGTTCTGCTGAAAGTGATCATCGAAACCGGTGAGCTGAAACAGGACGCGCTGATCCGCAAAGCCTCCGAAATTGCTATCAAAGCAGGCGCTGATTTCATCAAAACCTCAACCGGTAAAGTGCCTGAAAACGCAACATTGCACAGCGCTGAACTGATGATGAGCGTGATTGCTGAAATGGGCGTGGGCAAAACCGTCGGTTTCAAACCGGCCGGTGGCGTCAAAACCGCTGAAGATGCTGCGCAATATCTGGCACTGGCTGACCGCCTGCTGGGTCGCGAATGGGCTGATGCACGTCACTTCCGTTTCGGCGCTTCCAGCCTGCTGGCAAGCCTGCTGACCACTCTCGGTCACGCTGGCCAGAAAGCCACCAGCAGCTATTAATCACCGTTGTTATGCCGATGCCGTGGCGCTGTTTTGCAGCGTCCGGTATTGGCGTTCACATTTAGCGTTCAGCTCAGGCAGGGGGATACCTTGTTTCTCGCACAAGAAATTATTCGAAAAAAACGTGACGGCCAGCCTTTAAGCGACGAAGAAATTCGTTTCTTTGTGAACGGCATTCGCGACAGTCAGGTTTCAGAAGGTCAGATTGCCGCACTGGCAATGACCATCTATTTCAATGATATGACCATGAAAGAACGTGTTTCGCTGACCATGGCGATGCGCGATTCCGGCACCGTGCTGGACTGGAAAAGCCTCAACCTGAACGGCCCGGTTGTGGATAAACATTCCACCGGCGGCGTGGGTGACGTGACCTCCCTGATGCTGGGCCCGATGGTGGCAGCCTGTGGCGGTTATGTCCCGATGATTTCAGGCCGTGGCCTCGGTCATACCGGCGGTACGCTCGATAAACTCGAAGCGATCCCGGGCTTTGATATTTTCCCGGATGACAGCCGTTTTCGCAGCATCATCCAGGACGTTGGTGTGGCGATTATCGGCCAGACCAGCTCGCTGGCACCGGCGGACAAACGCTTCTACGCAACGCGTGATATCACCGCGACCGTGGATTCTATCCCGCTGATTACCGCATCGATCCTCGCCAAAAAACTGGCCGAAGGGCTGGACGCGCTGGTCATGGACGTCAAAGTGGGCTCTGGCGCGTTTATGCCGACCTACCAGCTTTCAGAAGATCTGGCACAGGCGATTGTGGATGTGGCAAATGGCGCGGGTTGCAAAACTACGGCGCTGCTGACCGACATGAATCAGGTGCTGGCATCAAGTGCCGGTAATGCGGTGGAAGTGCGCGAAGCCGTGCGCTTCCTGACCGGCGAATACCGCAATCCGCGTTTGCTGGAAGTCACCATGGCGCTGTGCGTTGAAATGCTGCTGTCCGGTGGACTGGCAAAAGATGACGCCGATGCCCGCAGCAAATTGCAGGCGGTGCTGGATAACGGCAAAGCGGCTGAAGTTTTTGGTCGCATGATTGCGGCGCAAAAAGGCCCGACCGATTTCATCGAAAATTACGACAATTATCTGCAACAGGCGACGCTGAGCAAACCGGTTTATGCCGAAACAAACGGCATTGTCAGTGCGATGGATACCCGCGCGCTGGGCATGGCGGTAGTGTCACTGGGTGGTGGTCGTCGTCGTGCCAGCGATGCTATCGATTACAGCGTCGGTCTGACCCACATGGCTCAGCTGGGGCAGCAGGTGGATACCCGTCAGCCACTGGCGATGATCCACGCGAACAGTGAAGCGGCCTGGCAGCAGGCAGCGCAGGAAGTGCGCGCGGCCATTGTCCTGAGTGACAAAGCGCCGGAAAGCACGCCGGTGGTTTATCGCCGGATCAGCGGCAAAGCTTGATTTCAGGCTGAATCGCCCCCATTTAAGAGTGATCAGGTGCGCGGCAGTTCCGCGTGACCCAATGCGTAACCATTCGCAGGAGAGCAAAATGAAACGTACATTTATCATGGTGTTAGACTCATTCGGTATCGGTGCCAGTGAAGATGCCGAGCGCTTTGGCGATGCCGGTTCTGACACATTGGGCCATATCGCGGCTGCCTGCGCGCGTGGCGAAGCCGACAAAGGCCGCAAAGGGCCGCTGAATCTGCCGAACCTGACCCGTCTTGGGCTGGCGAAAGCCGCTGAAGAATCCACCGGAAAAATCCCGGAAGGCATGGACGGTAATTCTGAAATTACCGGCGCTTATGCTTACGCGAGCGAACTTTCCTCCGGTAAAGATACCCCGTCAGGCCACTGGGAAATCGCCGGTGTGCCTGTTCTTTTCGACTGGGGTTATTTCAGCGATACCACCAACAGTTTCCCGCAGGAACTGCTGGATAAGCTGGTGAAACGCGCCAATCTGCCGGGCTACCTCGGCAACTGCCACTCATCCGGCACCGTCGTGCTGGACGATTTAGGCGAAGAACACATGAAAACCGGCAAGCCGATTTTCTACACCTCTGCGGACTCCGTTTTCCAGATTGCCTGCCACGAAGAAACTTTCGGGCTGGATCGCCTGTATGAACTGTGCGAAATCGCCCGTGAAGAACTGACTGAAGGCGGTTACAACATTGGCCGTGTTATCGCGCGTCCGTTTATCGGCGACAAAGCCGGTCATTTCGAGCGTACCGGTAACCGTCATGATTTAGCGGTGGAGCCACCGGCACCGACCATCCTGAAAAAACTGGTTGATGAGAAAAACGGCCACGTAGTTTCCGTTGGTAAAATCGCGGATATCTATGCGCAGGTCGGTATCACCAAAAAAGTGAAAGCCACCGGGCTGGACGCGCTGTTTGACGCGACCATTAAAGAGATGAAAGAAGCGGGTGATAAGACAATCGTCTTCACCAACTTTGTTGATTTCGACTCTTCTTATGGCCACCGTCGTGATGTTCCGGGCTATGCCGCTGCGCTTGAGCTGTTCGACCGCCGTATGCCGGAACTGCTGGAACTGGTAAAAGAAGATGACATTATTATCTTCACCGCTGACCACGGTTGCGACCCGACCTGGCGCGGCACAGACCATACCCGTGAGCACATTCCGGTGTTAATCTATGGTCCTAAAGTAAAACCGGGCTCGCTGGGCCACCGTGAAACCTTCGCGGACATCGGGCAGACGGTCGCGAAATACTTCGATCTGACGCCGATGGATTACGGTAAATCCATGCTGTAACGATTAGAATGCGCGGCCAGTAAAGCTTACTGGCCGCGTTTTTATTATGAACATGACACCTCGCAGAATTAAGGAATAAGAAGATGGCAACTCCACACATTAATGCTGAAATGGGCGACTTCGCTGACGTAGTGCTGATGCCGGGCGATCCGCTGCGCGCCAAGCACATCGCGGAAACTTTCCTTCAGGACGTTAAGCAGGTGAATGACGTGCGTGGGATGCTGGGCTTCACCGGCACCTACAAAGGCCGCAAAATCTCTGTTATGGGCCACGGCATGGGCATTCCTTCCTGCTCAATTTATGCCAAAGAGCTGATCACCGAATTCGGCGTCAAAAAAATCATCCGTGTGGGTTCCTGCGGCGCGGTACGTGAAGACATCAAACTGCGTGATATCGTGATTGGCATGGGTGCCTGCACCGATTCCAAAGTGAACCGCATGCGTTTTAAAGATCACGATTACGCGGCTATCGCGGATTACGACATGGTGCGTAACGCTGCTGATGCGGCAAAAGCTAAAGGCATTAATGCCCGCGTTGGTAACATCTTCTCCGCTGATCTGTTCTACACGCCAGACCCGCAAATGTTCGACGTGATGGAAAAATACGGCATTCTGGGTGTGGAAATGGAAGCCGCCGGTATCTACGGCGTGGCAGCTGAATTCGGCGCAAAAGCGCTGACCATCTGTACCGTTTCCGACCATATCCGTACGCACGAACAAACCACTGCCGCTGAACGTCAGACGACCTTCAACGACATGATCGAAATCGCGCTGGAATCCGTTCTGCTGGGCGACAAAGAATAAATTCTGCATACATTGCAGAAACTGAAACGGGCGCCGATGGGCGCCCGTTTTGCTATGCAATTTTCTATTCATCACTGAGCTGCTCATATCTGAACTTGTGGATTTACTGCGTCATGCAGCCTGACGGCAAAAGAGATTACTGAATGCCTGCACATCACCCAGCCCACGCTATCCAGGTGGAAGAATTAATATTGCCTGTTCAGCGGCTGGCCTGAATCACTTAGGCCGGCTGCGTTTCAGACTGCGGTAAGCGGCCTGAGCCGCTTCTTTAGTTTGTGCTTCGGTTGCGGGTTTTGCCTCGGCAACTTCGGCTTCCGGTTCAGGAATATTCAGCACCGGCGGCGGGCCGAATTCGTCCGTTTCCTCTTCCTGCTCGTCATCTTCTTTCACTGGTTTACTGGCGGTCAGCAGGAATGGCGATTGCTGCCAGCGCGAACGGCGTCCTTGCAACAGTGTCCGAGCCAGAATAATGCCCACACCCAGTGCGGCGAGCATCATCAGACGCAACAGATTGGTGGTGTTATCGACCTGCTTCGATTCCGTTGCCAGAACATGCGTATCGAGCGTGATGCGCAAAAATCCGCTCGGACCATTTTTATCTTCTATCGGCACCACAATCTGATGATTGAAGTAGCTGCCCGCGCGTTTGCCGTCCAGCGATAACCGGTCGCGAACCGGCACCTGCTCGCCCGCATGGGCCACCAGGGAGCCGTCGGATTCATAAACGCTGGCATCAAGAATGCGACTGCCATCGGTAAGCTGACTCAAAATAGTGGAAATTTGCGCGATATCAGCGCCATCATTGTCGCTGTCCATCAGTGGCGCGAGTGAAAATGCCACCTGCTTCGCGAGTGTCTGGGCGAGTTGCTCTACCTGAGTGGAACGTGCCAGTTGATGTCCCAGGCTGAAATAGGATGCGCCTTGCATCAGAATGACTAATAACGCCAGGCTTATCAGTACGATAGCAGCGCGGTGCAGGCGAAATTTAAGTTTGGCCTTGGCCATTCTGTTTCCTTGCGATTTTCGATGACTTTAATGTTGCCAGAAGAGGTGACGATAGGGTAGCTTGATGCCTCGTTTTACCCGGCGTTACCTCTGCCTTTTGACTCGTTTTACGAACCGTCGTTTATAACAAAACAATCTACCGGAGCCATCATGCCAAACAGTCTGACCTATTGCGATCTTCCTGCGGAGATCCACCAATGGCCGGGACTTCCCCTTTCACTGAGCGGTGATGAAGTCATGCCACTCGATTACCGGGCGGGACACACCGGATGGCTGCTCTATGGTAGAAAACTGGATAAAACGAGCATTACGCTTTTCCAGCGCCGCTTAGGCCGTGCTCTGGTGATTGTCAGTGCATGGGCAGTGGAAGGTTATCAGGTTGTTCGTCTGGCGGGTTCACTGACCTCCGACGCACAAGTTCTGGCCGAATCTTTTGAATTCGATGTCGCCCAGTTGGGGAAAGTGCCTTACCTGCGAACGCCTGGCCTGCTGGTTATGGACATGGATTCTACCGCGATTGAGATTGAATGCATCGACGAAATTGCCAAACTGGCGGGCGTCGGTGTGCAGGTGGCCGAAGTCACCGAACGTGCGATGCGCGGCGAGCTGGATTTCTCCGCCAGCCTGCGTCAGCGCGTTGCGACGCTCAAAGATGCCGATGCCGGGATCCTTGAGCAGGTGCGTCAGACATTACCGCTGATGCCGGGCCTGACCGTGATGGTTCAGCGCTTGCAGGAAGCGGGCTGGCACGTGGCGATTGCGTCCGGGGGTTTCACGTATTACGCCGAATATCTGCGTGATCGGCTGAATCTGGTCGACGTGGCGGCGAATGAGCTGGAAGTCCGCGACGGTAAGCTGACCGGACGCGTGATCGGGCCAATTGTTGATGCCCAATACAAAGCCGATACGCTGCTAAAACTGGCGGAAAAACTGGGCATTTCTCAGGAGCAAACTATCGCAATCGGCGATGGCGCCAACGATCTCAAAATGATGGCCGTTGCGGGGATGGGCATCGCTTATCACGCGAAACCGAAAGTGTATGAACAGGCTGCCGTTTGCATCCGTCATGCCGATTTACTCGGTGTTTTATGCATCCTGAGCGGCAGTCAGTCTTAATAAAAATAAAGAGGTAAGTTGTGGCGAAAGCAGCAAAACGTGCATTTGTGTGTAATGAATGTGGCGCAGATTATCCGCGCTGGCAGGGGCAGTGCAGTGCGTGTCAGGCCTGGAACAGCATTACTGAAATCCGTTTAGCGGCTTCCCCGACTGTGGCGCGTAACGAGCGCCTGACCGGTTACGCGGGTGATGCTGGCGTAAGCCGTGTACAAAAACTCTCTGATATCAGCCTCGATGAACTTCCGCGTTTCAGCACCGGTTTCAAGGAATTTGACCGCGTGCTGGGCGGTGGCGTGGTGCCCGGCAGTGCGATTCTTATCGGCGGTAATCCGGGCGCGGGCAAAAGTACGCTGTTGCTGCAAATTTTGTGTCACCTCAGCGAAAACATGAAAACCCTGTACGTCACCGGCGAAGAATCACTGCAACAGGTGGCGATGCGCGCGCATCGTTTGGGTTTACCGACGTCGAACATGAACATGTTGTCGGAAACCAGCATTGAACAGATCTGTGAAATTGCCGACAAAGAACAGCCGAAACTGATGGTGATCGACTCCATTCAGGTGATGCACATGGCGGACATTCAGTCATCGCCGGGTACGGTCGCACAGGTGCGCGAAACCGCCGCCTATCTCACCCGTTTTGCGAAAACGCGCGGTGTGGCGATTGTGATGGTCGGCCACGTCACCAAAGACGGATCGCTCGCCGGGCCGAAAGTGCTCGAACACTGTATCGACTGTTCCGTTCTGCTCGACGGCGATGCCGACTCCCGTTTCCGTACCTTACGCAGCCATAAAAACCGCTTCGGTGCAGTGAATGAACTGGGTGTATTCGCCATGACCGAGCAGGGGCTGCGCGAAGTCAGTAATCCCTCGGCCATTTTCCTGAGCCGTGGCGATGAAATTACGTCGGGTAGTTCGGTGATGGTGCTGTGGGAAGGGACGCGGCCACTGCTGGTTGAAGTACAGGCGCTGGTTGATCACTCGATGATGGGAAATCCGCGTCGCGTGGCTGTCGGGCTTGAGCAAAACCGGCTGGCGATCCTGCTGGCGGTTCTGCACCGTCATGGCGGTTTGCAGATGGCGGATCAGGACGTGTTCGTTAACGTCGTGGGTGGCGTGAAAGTGACGGAAACCAGTGCGGATCTCGCGCTGCTGCTGTCGCTGGTTTCCAGCCTGCGCGACCGTCCTCTGCCGCAGGATTTAGTGGTGTTTGGTGAAGTGGGGCTGGCGGGGGAAATCCGCCCGGTGCCCAGCGGTCAGGAGCGTATCACCGAAGCGGCGAAGCACGGATTTAAACGCGCCATCGTGCCGCACGCCAATGTGCCGAAAAAAGTCCCTGCCGGAATGCAGGTGTTTGGTGTCAAAAAACTGGCAGATGCGCTGGCGATCCTCGACGATTTGTAACGGTTGTCTGGTGTCAATTAAGCCTGCCTTTATGCTATTTTGGGTTTAGCTATTTTGTTTAGTACAGCAAACCTGGGGACAAGGCATGTCACAGTTCGACTATCTAAAAACCGCGATAAAACAACAGGGACGCACGCTGCAACAGGTGGCCGAGGCCAGCGGGATGACCAAGGGTTATCTCAGCCAGTTGTTGAATGCAAAGATAAAAAGCCCCAGCGCCCAAAAGCTGGAGGCGTTGCATCGCTTCCTTGATCTTGAGTTTCCCCGCCGCGAAAAGAATATCGGCGTGGTGTTTGGTAAGTTTTATCCGCTGCACACCGGTCATATTTATCTGATTCAGCGCGCCTGTAGTCAGGTCGATGAACTCCATATCATCATGGGCTATGACGAGCCCCGTGATCGCGAGTTATTCGAAAATAGCTCGATGTCTCAGCAACCGACGGTCAGCGACCGTCTGCGCTGGTTATTGCAGACGTTCAAATACCAGAAAAACATCCGTATCCATGCCTTCAATGAAGAAGGGATGGAGCCGTATCCGCACGGCTGGGATGTCTGGGGACGCGGCATTAAAGAGTTTATGAGCCAGAAAGGCATTGAGCCGAATACCATTTATTCCAGCGAAGAAGGCGACGCGCCGCAGTACCGCGAACATCTCGGGATTGAAACGGTGCTGATTGACCCGAAACGCTCCTTTATGAATATCAGTGGCCGCCAGATACGTCAGGATCCTTTCCGCTACTGGGATTATATTCCGACGGAAGTGAAGCCGTTCTTCGTGCGCACCGTGGCGATTCTGGGCGGCGAATCCAGCGGGAAATCGACGCTGGTCAATAAATTAGCCAACATTTTCAACACCACCAGCGCCTGGGAATATGGGCGTGATTACGTCTTCTCGCACCTCGGTGGCGATGAAATGGCGCTGCAATATTCCGACTACGATAAAATCGCACTCGGTCAGGCGCAGTACATTGATTTTGCGGTTAAATATGCCAATAAAGTGGCGTTTATTGATACCGATTTTCTGACGACGCAGGCGTTTTGTAAAAAGTACGAAGGCCGAGAGCATCCGTTTGTTCAGGCTCTGATGGACGAATACAAATTCGATCTGGTGATCTTGCTTGAAAATAACACGCCGTGGGTGGCGGATGGCCTGCGCAGTCTGGGAAGTACAACCGACCGCATGTCATTCCAGAATCTGCTTATCGATATGCTGAAACAGAACAATGTGGATTACGTTCACGTTGAATCTTCAGATTACGATCAGCGTTTTCTCGAGTGCGTGGATTTGGTGAAAAACATGCTCGCTGCCGATACCAGCCGGTTGAACGATCCCAACGTGAACTGACCAGTTTTCCCGAAAAACTCAGGCGCCTGTTTTACGCAACAGGCGCTTTTTTATGCCTGCTATTTTTACCCTTCAATGGTCAGATCCTTATTAATTATTCATGGCGTGAATGGTTTTCATTTTTGTATTTTATATAATTATTAATGAATTCATCTGATTGCATCTGTTTTGATTTTTAATTAATTCAGCTTGTAACAGCCTGAATTAAAAAGCATCGAGGTATCAATGCGTTGATGCCTTCCGTGTTAGCCGGATTTTTATTGCGCATTTTATGCGTAAATCTCATTTGCGAAATAAAAATAGAGTGGCGTCCGTTGAGTTTTATTTGTCCGATTATACTCATTCATTGTGCCTCTCATTCCGGCTGAGGCTTTTTAAGGTGATCCGAATGAATTTGTCATTCAAGCCCTGGGGTATCGCAGTCGTATGCAGCGCAGGGGCTTTTGCTCTTGCCAGCGTGATGTTCATGCAAGGCTGGTTTCCGGTGCGCAGTCAGGCCGAAACCACCGTTCAGACTGCACCACCCGCGCCCGTTGCGGCACCTGTTGTTGCCGTTCCTCCGCCTGCCACTCCCGTTACACCTCCAGCTTTTACACAAGCTCAGCTTGATCAGTGGGTTGCGCCCGTAGCGCTTTATCCTGACAGCCTGCTTTCTCAGGTTCTGATGGCATCCACGTATCCGACCAACGTCATTCAGGCTGTGCAATGGTCGCGTGACCATCCGCAAAGTCAGGGTGATCCCGCCGTCAAAGCTGTGGCGAATGAACCCTGGGATCCGAGCGTGAAATCTCTGGTAGCGTTTCCGCAATTACTGGCGCTGATGGGCGAAGATCCGGCATGGGTACAAAATCTGGGAGACGCGTTTCTGGCGCAACCCGGTGACGTGATGGACACCGTACAGAAATTCCGTCAGGTCGCGCAAAAGAGCGGAGCCCTGAAAAGTACGCCGCAGCAGAAAGTCACGGTAAAACCGGCGGCGCAAAGCAGCACAACCGTGGTCAATGCTCAGCCCGCGCAGCAGACCATTATTATTGAATCCGCCGATCCGCAGGTGGTTTACGTGCCGAGTTATAACCCGAATGTCGTTTATGGCGCATGGCCGACACCGGCTTACCCGCCGGTTTATCTGCCACCGCCGCCGGGTCAGCAGTTTGTGAACGGCGTGGCGTCAGGCATCGGTTTTGGCGTTGGCGTCGCGGCAACCTACGCGATTTTCGGCAATATCGACTGGGATGATGATCATCATCACGACGATTACGACCACCATGACGATCATCACGATGACGGCCATCACGGCGGTTCGTCCAACAATTACGTCAACGTAAACGTCAATAATTACAACCGCATATCAGGTAATAACAACACGGTTAACCATTCAGGTTCAGCAGCGACACAGGGCTGGCAGCATAATCCAGCTTTCAACGCGGGTGTCCCGAATAACCGGGCGAACCTGAACGGAGCGACGCAAAATCAGGCACTGAATAATGTAGCGCAGCGTAATAATTATCGGGGTTTTGACGGCAACCCGGGCGTACAAAATAACCTGAGCGGGCAGACGAGGGATCAGCGACGTCAGCAGGCCGCTTCGGTGATGAATCGCCATGAGGGCAATTTGTCGGGTGCGACGCATTCCGCGACGGGTGCCGCTTCGGCCAGCCGCGGCGCTGCGAATCTGAATAATCATCAGGCGTCCGGTCATCCGTTACCGCAGCAGCATCAGGCGTTAAACCGTCAGCAAAACGGCAACCAGAACGCCCTGCGAGGCGGAAATCAGCAACAAAGGCAGAACTTCCATCAGGCCAGTAATATGCCGCGCAGCACGGCATTCAGCGGAAATTCGAGCCGCGCGCCGTCATGGCAACAGCAGCAGGCGCGCGGTAATCAGAGCCGCCAGCAGATGCAAAACTTCCAGCACGCACGCCCGGCGAATGCGGAACCGGTTCATATTCACCGCCGCTAGGCTTACGAGGAAAAGTCATGAAGACATTACGTAACATTGTGATTTGCACCAGCCTGTTTGCCCTGCCTCTGACGGGGTTTGCGCAGCAGGCATTTTCCCGCCCGGAACAGGCGGCTCAGGCGCTGGTGAAAGCGACGCAGGCACATGACGATATGGCGCTGGGGAAAATTCTCGGCAGCGACTGGCAGGTTTATCTGCCGAAAAAAGAGGTCGACCCTGATGAAGTGGCGCGCTTTCTGCGTGACTGGAATGTCAGCCACAAAATTGTTGAGCAAGGTGATATTGCGCATCTGAACGTCGGGGAAGAAAACTGGCAACTGCCGATCCCGATGAAACGCACGGCGCAGGGCTGGGAGTTCGATATGGTGGCGGGCGCGGCAGAAATTGAAACCCGCACCATTGGTCGTAACGAGCTGTCGGCCATGCAGGCGGTTTCGGCTTACGCCGACGCACAACATGAATATCAGCTGGGCGCCGGGCAGTTTGCTCAGAAGATTATCAGCACTGACGGGCAGCACGACGGGTTGTACTGGCCGGTCAAAGAAGGCGACGCGCCAAGCCCGCTTGGGCCTGCTTTCGGTCAGGATCAGCCAGGCACCGATTATCACGGCTACTATTACCGCATTCTCACCGCGCAGGGCGGGAACGCCAGCGGCGGGGCACACAGTTACATCGAAAACGGAAAAATGACCCGGGGTTTTGCGCTCATCGCGTGGCCGGTGGTTTACGGTCATACCGGTATCACCAGTTTTATGATTAATCAGCAAGGCGATGTGTATCAGCAGGATTTAGGTGCAAACAGTGATGCTGTGGCGCGGGCATTGACGACGTTTGATCCGGACGCCAGATGGCAGAAGGTTGATGACGGCGAATAGCCGCAATGCAGGATAAAAAGAACCCCGCCATGAAAATCGCGGGGTTTTGCTTTTGCAGAAAAGGTCAGAAAGCGACGACGACTTTGCCCTGCATATGGCCATCCAGCACTTTCGCGTGAGCTGCTTCGATGCTTTCCACGGTCAGACCGTGCAGGGTTTCGCTCAGCGTGGTGGTGACTTTGCCCTCATCCACCAGCGCGGCGACTTGCTTGAGGATCTCGCCCTGCTGCGCGATATCCGGCGTATTGAACATGCTGCGGGTATACATCAGTTCCCAGTGCAGCGCGGCGCTTTTCAGTTTCAGCTTGTTCATATCCAGTGGATGTTCGTTCTCAACGATCGTACAGATGTGGCCCATTGGCGCAATCAGATCGGTAATCGCGTCCCAGTGACCGTCGGTGTCATTCAGGCAAAGAATGAAGTCCACCTGTTTGATATCGTGTTTCGCCAGCTCACCTTTCAGATCTTTGTAGCTCACGGTCAGATCGGCACCGCGATCCAGACACCACTGCGCAGATTCCGGACGCGAAGCGGTCGCAATGACTTTTACTTTGCTTTGCAGCGAAGCAAACGGGATCGCCAGCGAACCGACGCCACCGGCACCGCCGATAATTAACAGCGTTTTGTCGTCCGAAGCCTCCTGAATTTTCAGGTGTTCGAACAGCGCTTCCCAGGCCGTCAGCGTGGTCAGCGGCATTGCGGCGGCCTGCGCCCAGTTCAGGGATCTCGGTTTCACGGAAACGATGCGTGAGTCGATGAGCTGTTCGGAAGCGTTGCTGCCGGAGCGGGTGATGTCACCGGCGTACCAGACTTCGTCGCCTGCTTTGAAGTTTTTCACCGCGCTGCCCACGGCTTTCACAATCCCGCTGGCATCCCAGCCCAAAATTTTAGGCGCATCAAGGCCGCTTTTCTGCACGCCTTTATGCACTTTGGTATCGACCGGGTTAATCGAAACGGCTTTCACTTCCACCAGCAGGTCATTTTCGCCCGGCACAGGTTGTGGCAGTTCGATGGCGATAAAACGGGATGGTTCTTTTGGATTTACGGCAATCGCTTTAACAGACATAAAAATTCCTCCATTGGGTATTCAGACAGTCTAGTCCTCTGGCGGCAGCCTGATAAGATGGACAATAACTAACAAAGTGTTCGGCTGAGGTGAACAATCGTGTTTAAACAATTGCAGGATATGGCGCTGTTTGCTCTGGTCGCGGAATGCGGCAGTTTTACACAGGCGGCCAGCCGTGCCGGTTTGCCGAAATCCAGCGTCAGCCAGCGGATAAGCCAGCTGGAAAAATCCGTTGGCCTGCGGCTACTGAACCGCACCACGCGCCAGCTCAATCTGACGTTTGCCGGTGAACGCTATCTGATCCACTGTCAGGAAATGATGCAGGCCAGCGAGCGGGCGGAACTGGCGATCCGCCGGTTGCGTGATAATCCCAGCGGGCGCTTGCGCATCACCAGCCCGGCGGGGCTGGGTGCCACGCTGCTGGCGCGCATGAACGTCGAATTCCAAAAGCGTTACCCGGATGTTTCGCTGGAAGTGTCGGTGTCTGACGCGCTGGTGGATCTGGTGCAGGAAGGATTTGATATCGCGCTGCGCACCGGCAAGCCGCAGGACTCCTCGCTGATCGGCCGTGAACTGGGCCACAGCCCACGCTATCTTCTGGCTTCGCCTGATTATCTGGCGCAGCATCCGCTGATTGAATCACCTCAGCAGTTAGCCTCGCATCACTGTATTGCGCACCGTGCATGGTCGGAATGGGTGCTGCATCGCGGCGAAACTTATCATCGCTGGCTGCTGCCTTCGGCGCATACCACTGACAATCTGCTGTATGCGCGGGAATGCGCGCTGGCGGGCGCGGGCATCACGTTGTTACCAGCATTTTTGTGCCATGACGAAGTGGCCGCCGGTACGCTGGTGCGAGTGTTGCCGGAGTGGGAAGCGGAAGGCAACGATCTGTTTCTGGTGTATCCGGGGCGGAAACTGAATTCTCCGGCGCTGGCGTGTTTTATTGATTTTATGCTGGAAGAATACGGCTTTGCGAAGAGTTACAGCGAAGCGCTGGCGGGGGAATAAAGGGTATCCGGCGCATAAAAAAAGGCCCGTCGCCGGGCCTTCGTTCGTTCATAAAGACGATTACTTGATCATCTTTTTGTACTTGATGCGCTTCGGCTCTAACGCTTCGGCACCTAAAGTACGTTTTTTGTATTCTTCGTATTCGGTGAAGTTACCCTCGAAGAATTCGACTTTACCTTCATCCTGATAATCAAGGATGTGGGTCGCGATGCGGTCGAGGAACCAGCGGTCATGGGAAATGACCATGGCGCAGCCCGGGAATTCCAGCAAGGCGTTTTCCAGTGCGCGCAGGGTTTCGATGTCGAGGTCGTTGGTCGGTTCATCGAGCAGCAGCATGTTACCGCCCACCTGCAGCAGTTTTGCCAGATGCAGACGACCGCGCTCACCACCGGACAACTCACCGACGCGTTTGCCCTGATCAACCCCTTTGAAGTTGAAACGGCCCACGTACGCGCGGCTTGGCATTTCGGTCGTGCCGATACGCATGATGTCCTGACCACCGGACACTTCTTCCCACACGGTTTTGCTGTTATCCATTGAGTCACGGAACTGATCAACGGACGCCAGTTTCACAGTGTCGCCCAGCTCAATCGTGCCGCTGTTTGCTTCTTCCTGACCGGACATCATGCGGAACAGTGTGGATTTACCGGCACCGTTCGGGCCGATAATGCCGACGATAGCGCCTTTCGGTACGGAGAAGGACAGGTCGTCAATCAGAACGCGATCACCATAAGATTTGCTCAGGTTCTTCACTTCAACGACTTTGTCGCCCAGACGTGGACCCGGTGGAATGAACAATTCGTTGGTTTCGTTACGTTTCTGGTATTCGGTGTTGTTCAGTTCTTCGAAGCGAGCCAGACGGGCCTTGCCTTTAGACTGACGGCCTTTCGCGCCCTGACGAACCCATTCCAGCTCTTTCTCAATAGATTTACGACGGGCCGCTTCGGAAGAAGCTTCCTGCGCCAGACGTTCATCTTTTTGTTCCAGCCAGGTGGAATAGTTACCTTCCCACGGAATACCTTCGCCGCGGTCAAGCTCAAGGATCCAACCGGCAACGTTATCGAGGAAGTAACGGTCATGGGTAATCGCCACAACGGTCCCTTCGAAGTCGTGCAGGAAGCGTTCCAGCCATGCTACGGATTCCGCATCCAGGTGGTTGGTCGGTTCGTCGAGCAGCAGCATGTCAGGTTTTTCGAGCAGCAGACGGCATAGCGCCACGCGGCGGCGTTCACCTCCGGACAGGGTCGCGACTTTCGCATCCCAGTCTGGCAGGCGCAGCGCATCGGCAGCACGTTCCAGCTGGCTGTTCAGGTTATGGCCGTCGTGTGCCTGAATGATTTCTTCCAGCTTGCCCTGTTCGGCGGCCAGTTTGTCGAAATCGGCTTCCGGCTCAGCGTACAGCGCATAAACTTCATCAAGGCGTTTGAGTGCGCCCACAACTTCAGAAACGGCTTCTTCCACGGACTCACGCACAGTGTGTTCCATGTTCAGTTGCGGTTCCTGCGGCAGATAACCAATTTTCAGATCAGGCTGCGGGCGCGCTTCGCCTTCGATATCGGTATCGATACCGGCCATGATGCGCAGAAGGGTAGATTTACCTGAACCGTTCAGACCCAGAACGCCGATTTTGGCGCCGGGGAAGAAACTCAGGGAGATGTTCTTAAGAATATGACGCTTCGGCGGAACAACTTTGCCGAGGCGGTGCATGGAATATACGTATTGAGCCACGTTGTTTTGAGCCTCTTTCTCTGCGGGCCGCGTGCATGAGCCGAATCATTGAGACTGATCCGGCGGGCGCAGCGGCGAATTAAAGCCAGCCCCGCCTGACTGCGGCATGACTGATAAGGGTTCCGACCGGGAAGTTTAGCGTGTTTCAGTCGTGTTCCCAACCATCAGCTTCACAGTAAGGGAAGAATGTTGCTGGCCGGATGCAGGGGCGTTAACGGTTAGCCGAAAGGAACGCTGAATTCGTCCGGTTCGCCGGTGAGGCGGATAGGCTGGGTTCTGCCGACAAACATTCCTGTGGTCAAAATATCTGTGAGCTTAACGACATGATAAATAGCCTGTTTATTTTGGGTTTTGACTTTGCGCTTAATGTTGCCTTTGTGAGACGCCACCGTTTTCTGCTTGATGTTCAGGTGCTGGGAAATATTTTGCGTGTTCAACCCAGACATCCACATTTTCAGAATGCTTGACTCGGTACGGCTCAGGCTGACCGGCGTGAGATCCAGCGGTTGCTCCGTTTCAACTTCAGGCTCTGCTTCTGTGAAGCGTGACAGTTGCAGATTATGCGCGATCAGCTGGTAAATCGTGGTGGTGCGAATCGATTTCGAAATGATGATGATGTTTTTCCGGATCGGTACATAGTTCTGATAATTCAGGTTTTCTTTGGAAATAAAAACAAAGAACAGCGTACCGGGATGCGCGTTGATCACTTCCCTTAACGCGTGACCAGACTGTGCATCGGTGACGAAGCAGTCTTCGTTTACAAAGATGATTTCAGGCCTCAGGGAATTGCATGCGGCTTGCAGTGCGTTGATGTCCTTAAGCGAAAGAATATCTTTCTGGTGTTGTCCGTTAAGTTGCAAGAGTGAATGCAATGCCAGCTGCGTGTAAAAGCACTTATCTACAATGAGCGATGACATCGTAAGTTACCTATTTTTTGGCTCTATGTTTTTCTGCAGGCGCAGAGAGCTCGTTTTTATAAATCGACCGGTTTATTCAACGCAGCCGTACTGCGATGGGGGCGTATCCCTGGAAATTGCCGTTTGGCGGCAAAATATGACTTTGCTGTGTGACGGGAGAACCCTTAGGCAGAGTAATAAAGCGGGGAAGGATTGATGTAAATCAGCAGAACCGGCTTTGGGACGTTTTGTGAGATCTTTGAGACGAAATGAGGGCGATGCGCGTTAAAGTTTTAGAATTGTGATGTTTTTATTGAAAAAAACCGGGCTACAGAAAGTAGCCCGGTAAGCGGGAAACTCGCTACGCTTTTTTACGAATGAAGCGGTTAACCAGCCATTTCTCGATTTCGACAATCACGAAGATCATCGCACCGACCAGCAGGGTAATGCCCCAGAATTTCAGCGGCAGCGGTACGGTGCCAAACAGTTGGTTCATCACTGGCAGATAAATCAGCGCCAGTTGCAGCACCAGCAGCACGCCGGAGACAATCCACAGACCTTTGTTGACGAACACTTCGCGGCTCAGCGGGAAGCGGTCCATCACGCGGCAGTTAAACATGTAAACCCACTGCGCGGTGACCAGCGTTTGCAGCAAGACAGTACGAATCAAATCGCTGCTGTAGCCGAGCGGTTGCATCCAGGCTTCAAGAATGAAGGCGCTACAGGCAATCAGAATACCGACGAAAGCGATACGCCAGACGGCGTGCAGGTCTAACACGTGCTGACCCGGCTCACGCGGACGGCGGCGCATCATGCCTTTCTCGGCAGGTTCAAAGGCCAGACCGAATGACAGCGTGGTTGACGTTGCCATGTTCATCCACAAGATTTGCACCGGCGTCAGCGGGATCACCGCACCGGCCAGAATCGCCAGGATAATCAGCAGCCCCTGCGCGAGGTTAGTCGGCAGAATAAACAGAATGGTTTTCTTCAGGTTGTCGTAAACACGACGGCCTTCTTTCACCGCACTGGCGATGGTCGCGAAGTTGTCATCCGTCAGCACCATATCGGCGGCTTCTTTGGTAACTTCGGTGCCTTTGATGCCCATCGCGATGCCGACATCAGCCTGTTTCAGCGCAGGCGCATCGTTCACGCCGTCGCCGGTCATGCCGACCACTTCACCGTTTTCCTGCAACGCTTTCACCAGACGCAGCTTATGCTCCGGGCTGGTACGGGCGAAAATATCGTACTGGCTGGCTGCGACCGCCAGTTCGGCGTCGTCCATGTGCTCAAGCTCGTTGCCGGTGATGGAATCCCCGCTGTTGCCAATACCTAACATTTTGCCGATGGCCATCGCCGTTTCCTGATGGTCACCGGTGATCATCTTCACGCGGATCCCGGCCTGCTGACATTGCGCAATCGCATCAATGGCTTCCGGACGTGGCGGATCCATCATTCCGGCGATACCGGCGAAGACCAGGCCTTGCTGCAAATCGTCGTGGCTCAGATCACCGTTGATTTCCGGCTCATCCCTGAACGCGGCGGCAACCATACGCAGGCCCTGACGGGCGTAGCGCGCCATCTCTTCTTCCCAGTATTCGCGGCGGAAAGGCTGTACACCGTTTTCGGTCAGCTCAAATGTCGCCAGCGAGAACAGGACGTCTGGCGCACCGGTCACAAAGAGCTGCGTTTTGCCGTCAATGCGCTGCAACGTCGACATGTATTTGTGTTTGGAATCGAACGGGATTTTATCCAGAGATTCGATTTTACCGGTGTTCAGTGTGCATTTCGCCGCCAGCACTTTCAGCGCGCCGGAGGTCGGCCCGCCGGTAATGCCCCAGTGGCCTTTGTCGTCCTGAATCAGCTGGCTGTCGTTACATAAATCGACCGCCGTGATGAAGGTGTTCAGTACCGGCGTATTGATGACATCAATTTGCTGCTGCGTCGTGGCGTCCACAATCCGGCCTCTCGGCTGGTAGCTTTCACCTTCCACGTTATAAGCGCGGTCTGCCAGAATCACCGCCTTAACGGTCATTTCATTCATGGTCAGCGTGCCGGTTTTATCCGAGCAGATGACGGTCATTGAACCCAGCGTTTCGACGGTCGGCAGCTTACGGATAATCGCGTGATTACGCGCCATCGACTGAACGCCGAGGGACAGAATAATCGAGATGATGGCCGGTAAGCCTTCCGGCACGGAAGCCACGGCGAGGCTTATCAGCGACAGCAACAGTTCGCCGAGCGGCATGTCGCGCAGGATAAAGGCGAAGACAAACAGGAACGCCATCATCAGCAAAATCAGGGCAAAAATGCCTTTACCCAGCTTGTCGATTTGCTGCAACAACGGGGTGCGCTGCGGTTCAATCGACGACATCATCTGGTTGATATGGCCCAGTTCGGTGTCTTTACCGGTGGCATACACCACGCCGGTAGCCGTTCCGCCGCTGATCATCGTGCCCGAGAACAGCAGATTGTGACGGTCGCCAATCATGACTTCATCGTCGATAGTACGGGCTGTTTTGGTGACGACGGTAGATTCGCCGGTCAGGATGGCTTCCTCAACCTGCAGGTTGTGTGCGCTGACGATACGCAGGTCTGCCGGGATTTTATCGCCCGGACGCAGCTGAACGATATCGCCGGGTACCAGTTGATCGGCATTGATGGTCTGAATCTGTCCGTCGCGGATCACAACCGCCTGACTGGACAGCATATTCTGAATGCTTTTCAGCGATTTCTCGGCGCTGTTTTCTTGCAGAAAACCGATCATGGCATTAATGACAGCAACGCCGAGGATCACCAGCGTGTCCACCCAGTGGCCCATCGCACCGGTCACAACCGCTGCCGCGAGCAGGATGTAAATCAGGACGTCATTGAAATGCGCCAGGAAACGCATCAGGGCGCTTTTGGTTGGTTTTTCCGGTAAGGCATTTGGACCAAATTCTTTCAGGCGCTCAGCGGCAACCTGCGGGTTCAGGCCGGCTTCGCTGGTTTCCAGACGCGACATGGCGTCGTTACTACTAATCTGATACCAGTTTTTGTTTTCTGCCGCCGCTGAAGAAGAAGGGCTGGCATTGGTTTTGACAGATGATGATGAGTGAGTCATATACTTTTCCATAAGCGATGAACAAGAATGCTTGCACGTGATTAAATTAAGCGTGTAATTACTACGGGTATTCAAATCGGTTTGAGAATATGGCGTGATAATAATTAATTACGCGAAAATAAAATTGATCTGAACCAATAAAGACTTTTATAACGATATCAATAATAAAATTTTCCAATGAAAACATTGTGTTAATCGAATTAGGAATATCGGTATTATTTGCTAGTCATTTAGGTTTTGTTTAGGGTTTTAATATCACGGTAAATTAGCGTAAATAAAGATAAATTTTGTCAGTGTGTTTGTTCAGATTCTCATTGTAAGGGTACTATCTATTTGGGATCTCTCAAATATCCGACCATTATCGCGATAATAATATAGCGATTGGCGCTTATTCATCTGCTACGTTGTGTTACGTAAAATAAGCGAGCGGTTCTCTGGTAACGGCTTTGCGCATGCCTCACACTGTGTAAAGTTTGTGATGCGCTTCCCGCATGACTTCAATTTTCAAAATGAATCGATTAGCGTAGTGACTGTCTACAGAACGAAGAACAGTTCTTACATCAAAAACAGCAGGTCTGTAGGGCAATATCTGTGCAGCTGGCACAGAAGGAAAGACAACCCGTGAGGATAAAGGCAAGTATGGTCAAGGTGGACAAATGGCACGCTCTGGCAATGAGCGTATTGCTGGTGACAGCATCGGGCGTGGCGAAAGCGGATTCGCTGGATTCGCAACGTCAGCACTACATGCAGATTAAACAGGCTTGGGATAATAATCAGATGGATGTCGTTGGCCAGCTGATGCCGACGCTCGAAGATTATCCTCTTTATCCTTATCTCGAATACCGCCAGCTGACGCAGGATCTGGGCGAGGCGACACCGGCTCAGGTGAATGCCTTTGTGAAAGCGAACCCGACCTTGCCGCCGGCGCGTTCCCTGCCAGCACGCTTTGTGAATGAACTGGCGCGCCGTCAGGACTGGAACAGTTTGTTGTCTTTCAGCCCGCAGCCGCCGAAGCCGGTCGCCGCCCGCTGTAACTATTACTATGCAAAATGGGCCACCGGCGATCAGAAAACTGCGTTTGATGGCGCGAAAGATATCTGGTTAACCGGCACGTCGCTGCCGAATACCTGCGACAAATTATTCTCAGTCTGGCAGGGCGCAGGCAATCAGACTGCCCTGACGACGCTGCAACGTATTGGTCTGGCGATGAAAGCCGGGAATACCAGTCTGGTGAGTTATCTGGCGAAACAGTTGCCACCGGATTATCAGACGATGCGCGACGCACTGGTCGATCTGCAAAACAACCCGAATACGATTGAAAGCTTTGCGCGTAACGTAGGGCCGACCGATTTCACCCGTAACGCCACCAGCATTACGTTCGCCCGCATTGCCCGCGATGATTCGGAAAACGCGCGTTCGATGATCCCGGTTCTGGCGCGTTTGCAGAAGATGAGTGACAGCGATCGTCTGGAACTGGAAGAAGCCGTTGCCTGGCGTTATATGGGCAGCGATGCCACGCCGGAACAGGCCGCATGGCGCGATAACGTGATTCTGCGCAGCCATTCCACCCCGCTGGTTGAACGTCGCATCCGCATGGCGCTGGCTGCCGGTGACCGTCAGGGCCTGAGTCAGTGGCTGGAGCGTTTGCCTTCGGACGCTTTGCAGCAGGACGAATGGCAATACTGGCGTGCGTCGGTCATGATCGACAAAGGGCAACGCTCGCAGGGTGAAGCGATGCTGCGCACATTAATGCAGGGGCGCGGTTTCTATCCGATGGCGGCGGCGCAAAAGCTGAATGTCGCATATCCGATGCAGATTTCTGTGGCGACAAAACCGGATGCCAGCATAGCGGCATTGCCGGAAGTGGCCCGTGTACGTGAACTGATGTACTGGCAGATGGACAATCTGGCGCGTACCGAATGGAGCTATCTGGTGAGCAGCCGCAGTACAGCGCAGCAATCCGCGCTGGCGCGTTATGCCTTCGAGCAAAAATGGCCGGACCTGAGCGTACAGGCCACGATAACCGGCAAGCTGTGGGATTATCTCGAAGAACGTTTCCCGCTGGCATGGCCGGATGAATTCCGCCGTGCGACCAATGATAAAGGCATTACCCAAAGCTACGCGATGGCGATTGCCCGTCAGGAAAGCGCATGGAATCCGAAAGCGCGTTCTCCGGTGGGCGCGGCGGGCCTGATGCAGGTTATGCCTGCGACGGCGCAGCACACGGTGGATATGTTCGGTTTGCAGGGTTACAGCAATCCGGCGCAGTTGCTGGATCCGCAGATGAATATCACCATCGGCACCAGCTATCTTGAATACGTCTACCAGATGTTTGGCCGCAACCGTATTTTATCCAGCGCCGCCTATAACGCCGGTCCGTCGCGTGTGAACACCTGGCTGGGAACCAGCGCGGGCAGGGTGGACTCCGTCGCATTTATCGAAAGTATCCCTTTCTCTGAAACGCGCCGATATGTTAAAAATGTGTTGGCATATGATGCGTTTTATCGCTATTTTTTACATCAACCGGCCAAAATTTTGACGGATGCCGAATGGCAGAGGCGTTACTGATTTTCGGGCGTTTATGTTAAGCTGCTGTACTAGTTCAATAGTATGGCAGCCCTCACATGACGCAACGAACACTCACTGACCCTGCTCTTTCCCAACAAGGCAATGAGGACTGGCAGTGCTTTCTGGCACTGCTACAGCAATCTTTTGCTGAAAATCTGCATCAGGATTTGTTGCAACTGCTTCTGACGCCCGACGAACGAGCGGCGCTGGGGACGCGGGTGCGCATTATTCAGGAACTGATGCGGGGAGAAATGAGCCAGCGGGAGTTGAAAAGCCAGCTGGGTGCCGGTATCGCGACGATAACCCGGGGTTCCAACGGCCTGAAAACGGCACCGGCGGAACTGAAGGAATGGTTAGGAGAGCAGTTACTGTCAGAAAAAACGGACGACTGATGCGTCCGTTTTCGTTTTAATTTCAGGTTTCAAAACTCAGTGCGTCTGCGCGCGAGTCTGATACACCGGATTATGGAACGGCGCTAAAGCCAGAACCAGCGCCTGATGATAAACGCTGGTGCGCGTCAGTTTACCCGCCGTAAAAATGCCAATCGCGCCGCCTTTACGTTTAACTTCCGCAATACCGGTCAGCTTCTCCATCTCATCTCCCAATTCGCTGCCCTGATTGATTCCCTGTAAAATAATTTCAGGTAACATCAGGCTCGCAGAACGGGATTCGCCGCGCTGGTGCATATTCTCAATCACCATCCAGGCGAACGTCATATTGTCTTCGATACCGGCTTCCACGCCGACCCAGAAGTCCGCTTCCGGGCGAACCTGACGCGCACCAATGACGCGATGACGCGCACCGGTACGGGTTTCATTACTGCCGATGGGCTGATTTGGAACACCACTATCGACGTCAACGCCTTCAATGCGAAACGCCTCAGCGCCGAAAATGTCTTCAAAAGCCATGGCGATAGCTTTGATCTTTGCCGGGTTAGTGGTTGCAGCGACAACATGGTACATAGAGTTCTGGCATCCTTTAGCAAATTTCACGCAGTATAACGGAAAACACACATGTTACAGGTATATCTCGTCCGTCACGGCGAAACAGAATGGAACGCAGCGCGTCGTATTCAGGGGCAGTCAGACAGCCCTCTGACGGCTAAAGGTCTTTATCAGGCCCGTCAGGTTGCTGAGCGCGTGCGCAACGAAGGGATCACTCACGTTATCACCAGTGATTTAGGGCGTACCCGTCACACCGCGCAGATTATCGCTGATGCTTGCGGCTGTGAAGTGATCAATGAGCCGCGTCTGCGGGAGTTGCATATGGGCGTGCTGGAAGAGCGCGTTCTGGATGGCCTGACCGGGCAGGAAGAAATCTGGCGTAAGCAGATGGTTGATGGCTCACCGCAAGGGCGTATTCCGGAAGGCGAAACCATGACGGAGCTGGCGGCGCGTATGCGTGCTGCGCTCGATAGCTGTCTGCAACTGCCGCCGGGCAGCAAACCTCTGCTGGTCAGTCACGGCATTGCGCTGGGATGTCTGATCAGTACGATTCTGGGATTGCCTGCATATGCGGAACGTCGTCTTCGTCTGCGTAACTGTTCATTGTCGCGCGTGGATCATCAGCAAAGTGCGTGGCTGGCGAATGGCTGGATTGTGGAAACGGCGGGCGATGTATCACATCTGGATCTGCCCGCGTTAGACGAGTTACAACGCTAACGCCTGGAGGCGTTAGCGGCGGATTGGGATCAGGTAATCACACTGTATTTCTAATGGTGCAGTGCCGGGAGCACGGCCATTAGTGTAGAAGCGTTCGATATCCTGTCCCTTTCTGCGGGTCAGTTTCAGCGTTGGCAGACAGGTGCTGTACAACGTCAGAATAAACTCCTGCAAATGCTCAGGCGTGCCATTGTAGTGGAACATGGCATATTCGCCTTCCTGCAACACAATCGGCTGACCTTCAACATTTTCCGGCAGATGCCCAGGCTCAAGCGCGGTCGTATAAAGGACTTCCTGTTCGTCATCTTTTTCCTGGCTTGGACGCGAATGGTGCAGGCCATAAAGTATCGGTGGCAGCGTTTTCGCTTCACCAATATATTGACGCCAGAAATGGCGGCGCATTTCGTTACGGTACGTGGTGATTTGTTCCAGCGTACAGGCGTAACTTTGCGTCATACCGATCAGATGCTGTTCAGGCAGCGCGATATATTCCGGCTGAGGCAGAATAAACGCACCCAGGCGAATTGGCGGGCAGATCCCGAAAGAATGCCAGTCTTCAGCACGGCGGTACAGC
>Ga0153981_1000024_pt1 | contig 48744 bp, 46 predicted proteins | sample TSGA065MetaG_FD_104714 | JGI IMG/M metagenome (GOLD analysis project Ga0153981, IMG submission 104714) | Attine ant fungus gardens microbial communities from Georgia, USA - TSGA065 MetaG | ecosystem: Host-associated > Fungi > Mycelium > Unclassified | place: USA: Georgia, Magnolia Springs State...
CCAATAATCAGCGAGGCCAGCGCATAAACTGCAATCCGGCCACGCGGATAGTGCCAGAGCCAGGTGCTGACCCGGACGGCAAAAGGGTGATGCTGTGACGGAGGCACCGAGGCTGGCTGCGGTTTCGGTAATCCTTCAGGCGGTGGTGTGGAGAGTTCTTTTTCTGGTGATGCATCCCGTGTTGTTAATTCACCGGCGTCCTTCCGGACATCTGAATCAGAACGCGTCGTCATCGTTATGCCTTGTAAGTCGTTACCCAACTAGTTTGTAGCTTGCTACATAATGTAATAAGGCGTTTCAGATGTGTCTAGTCCAATTATTCATATTGGTGATATTTACAAACGCAAATAACGAATAACAAATCAGTAACGCAAGTGATTAATGCAGAGGAAAGGGCAAAACGGGAAGGGGAAAACGCCACTAAAGCGCGGCGATATTGGCGGTGATGCTGGCGAGAACGTCGCGGGCGACATCAATATCTTTATCCGGAATGCCTTCCATTACGCGGATCAAAATGTCATCGGTCATGCTGCGAACCTGATTCGCCAGTTCAATTCCGGCTTCGGTCAGCTTAATGTCTTTCGAACGACGGTCGGAATCTCCGGGGCAGCGTTCCAGCAAACCCAGCTCGGCAAGGCTGTCAAACAGGCGGATGGCAGTCGGATGCTCAACTTCCAGCAGGGCGGTCAGCTCTCCCTGAGGCAGGCGACCCTGAGCGGCTTCGAGGTGCAACAGCACCTGCCCGCGGGCGAGCGTCAGCCCAATGGTTTTAAAACGGGCATCACAGTAAGTGCGCAACTGACGGCCGATATGAATGGTTTCCGGGAGGAAACGGAGCCTGGGAATGGATGCTTCCGGGCGGCGTAAAGTGGTCAAAGGTTCCTCACTGTCGGGCGTAAGCAGGTTTTCAGTGGCGTAAGATTAGCACGATCAGCAACATTTACCATTAATGGAGCCGCAGGAATAACGCATTTCATTCAAAGCAGAGATACTTAGTTACAACATACAGTTTATTATTCAACACAAAGCGTCTGTCTGAAACAACTGTAAAAACACCGCTTTACGGCGGTGTCTCATTATACTGTCTGTCAGGAAAAGGGAGGCTATAAACCTCTTTTTTCCATCAGCAGCGCCAGATCAACCAGACGGTTTGAGAAGCCCCATTCGTTATCGTACCAGGCCAGAATTTTCACCAGCTTGCCGCCGATAACCAGCGTTGAAAGCCCGTCAACAATCGAAGAACGCGGGTCACCGCGATAATCACTGGAAACCAGCGGTTCTTCACTGTAGCCCAGAATATCTTTCAGCGGGCCAGACTCCGAAGCTTTACGGAATGCCGCATTGATTTCTTCGACCGTGGCTTCACGTTTCAGGTTGACGGTCAGGTCAACAATCGACACAACAGGCACCGGTACGCGCAGGGAATAACCCGTCATTTTGCCATCCAGTTCAGGAATGACTTTACCGATAGCTTTGGCTGCACCACTGGAATACGGAACAATCGACACCGCCGCCGCACGCGCACCGCGTAAATCTTTCTCAGGCTGATCGTGCAACGCCTGACTATTGGTATACGCATGCGTAGTGTTCATCAGGCCATGCTCAATCCCGAAGGTTGAATGCAGAACCTGCGCCGCCGGTGCCAGACCGTTAGTGGTGCAGCTGCCGTTACTGACCACTTTGTGTTTGGCAGGATCATAATCGCCGTCATTTACACCCATCACGATAGTGATGTCGTCATTTTTGGCCGGTGCGGAAATAATGACGCGTTTGGCGCCGCCCTTGGTGATATGCAATTCGGCTTTGTCTTTTTCAGTGAAGAAACCGGTCGCCTCGATAACGATATCAACACCGACGCTGCTCCACGGAATCGCTGCCGGATCTCTTTCGGAGAAGACGCGGATAGCTCTGCCATCGAGCAACAGTTGCCCTTCGCCAGCTTCGACTTTGGCATTTAACGTGCCGGAGAGGGAATCATATTTCAGAAGATGCGCGAGGGTTTTACTGTCGGTGAGATCGTTGATGGCGACGACCTGGAAGTCATTACGACCCAGTGCGGCGCGTAAAACATTTCGACCAATCCTGCCGAACCCGTTGATACCAACTTTGACCATGATGAAACTCCTTTATTATCAGACCTGCATGTAATGTAGACCGAAGGAGATTTGGCGTAAATGACAATAAAAGAGCTATTTACGCCAACATGCGTGAGCAGAAGCGTTCCCGGTATTCCGTCGGGGTCAGGTGTAAATTCCTTTCAAAAACACGCCGCAAATTCAGGCCACTGCCGAAACCGGTGACCAGTGCGATTTGCTCGACGCCTTGTGTGGTTTGTTCAAGCCGCTGCCTGGCTGCATTAAGGCGAACTTCTTCAACATATTTGGCCGGAGTGATCCCGGTTTCGCGGGTGAAAACCCGGGTAAAATTACGCGGGCTCATGGCGGCGCGTTCAGCCAGAGCTTCGACGGATAAATCACCGGTGAGATTTTCAGGTAACCAGAGCTGAAGCTCACGGATAGGGCCTTCGCTGGCCTGATTCAAAAGATAGCGGCTAAACTGCGCCTGTCCACCAGGCCTGCGCAGAAACATCACTAAATCCTGTGCAACGTCTCTGGCCAGATTAAAACCCTGATCGTCTTCCACCAGCGCGAGCGTGAGGTCAAAGCCTGAACTGACACCGCCGGAAGTCCAGACCGGGCCATCCTGCACATAGATGGGCCCATGTTCGACGGTGATCTGCGGGAATTCGGCCTGCAACGTGTCCAGTAATCGCCAGTGAGTCGTGGCGTGACGTCCATCCAGCAGCCCGGTCTTAGCCAGTAACATGGCTCCGCCACAAATGGAGACAACACGCCGGGCATGGGGTGCAGCGCGTTTTACCCAGTCAACGACGTTCGAGCCTTCTTCTTCGGTCAGCCCTTTGCCGGTGATCAGGATGGTGTCGCGGGGAAGTTCAGGGTCGAGGTCGCAAAGCCGGTGATCCGCCAGCAAATTCAGGCCGGAAACGCCGTGAACCACGCGGTGAGGTTGCGTGGTGGCGACCGTGACCTGGTAAGGCGAATTTGTTCCGCCAGCAGGCATCAGACGATTCGCCTGCATAAGGATGTCGGCGATACCGGCCGCTTCGAATAACATACCCCCGTCAGGGACGATAATCATAAAAGTTTTCATGGCATTAAAAATACAATCTGTATTAAATAAGTCAATAAGGCATTCAGGTTAAGCCTGTGAAGATGAAAACGGCAGGGGGTTTGCATTGCGCATTTTTGGCACACGTAAAATGTGAAAAAACTCAATTAAACCATGATACTCAGCGGCGTTAAGGGTATCTTGTCAGCGTCCAAAATGACGCATTCAACCGTGAGATTTCATGAATTCATTACTCAAACAGCCGTCACGGATCAGCCTGCTGATTATGCTGATGATTCTGGCGGGTTGCTCAGGCAAAACGCATTATAAAAAATACGATACCCACGCTTATGACGATGAAATTGAAGATGCGGCGGATAATTACAAAGTCGACCGGAAACTGATTAAAGCAATCATTCAGGTTGAGTCCAGTTACAATCCGGACGCCGTCAGCCCGTCGAATGCCATTGGGCTGATGCAACTTAAAGCCTCGACCAGCGGCTGTGATGCATACCGGTACAAAGGTAAACGTGGTTGCCCGAGCGACAGACAATTGCATGACCCGGAAACCAACATTGATTTGGGCGCGGCATATCTGAGCGGATTACAGCATCAGCAATTAAACTGGATTAACGATCCGCTGACGCGTCGCTATGCTACAGAAGTCGCTTACGCCAACGGTGCCGGTGCTTTATTGCGGACATTTTCCGCAAACCGCCAGACGGCAATCCAGATGATCAATCAGCTGACGCCGGAAGCGTTTAACTGGCATGTTCGTCAGTATCATCCGGCGCCGCAGGCACCACGATATATGGCGAAGGTCGAGAAGGTTTATGCCGGGTTATAGCAGAAACCGGCATAAATGAAGAATGCGCTACGTGAATTCTGCAGCATTATGGTACTGCCATAAATTCAGAATTCACGTAGCGATGTCAGTTTACATTGGCTGAAACCCGCTGAAAGGAGAGTTCGCATGCTGTCCAATTTATTCGCCGGTTTACCGGTTACTGCCAGTGCGCAGGAACACGAAACCTTCGACGCGCTGTTAAACATGCCGGGCTTACGTATCGAGAGAATTGTTTCGACCGGCCAGGCAAGTCCGCCGGATTTCTGGTATTGCCAGACACAAAGCGAGTGGGTCACGGTTCTGCAAGGTTCAGCGGGTCTGCGAATGGAAAACGAAACACAGACGCGGGTAATGCACGCCGGTGACTGCATCAACATTCCGGCGTTATGCAAACACCGTGTGGAGTGGACAGCCGCAAATGAAATCACAATCTGGCTGGCCGTGCATTATGGTGATATTGAAGATCAAAGCGCAGATGAAGAGTCATGAAAAAAGAACAAAATGGCAGGAGAGACGGTGGATTGATGGCGGGTGCGTTAATGGTATTCTTATTTAACATAATATACATTATACGTACTTTGATTATCTAAGAAACCCAGGATGTCCGGCTTTAGTCCGTCACGTCATTCCGTAAAATCTGCCAGTTCTGCATCCTTTCATTCCGGCAGCTTTCACCAATTCACTGACTATCTCAGCCTTTAAACTGTGCCAGCCAGATGGTATGTCCGGCACATGTCGGGTCTTCGGCAACCATCTTCACTTCCCTGAAACCATGTTCATCAAACAGCGCCCGGTATTCTTCCGGAGCCAGACTTGCGTGATACAGATCTTCCCCTTCAAATGTGCCAATCGCCTCGCCGTTGCCGGGACCGCTGGTGAACATCAATGCTGCATCAGGCTTTGCGTGTTTCTCAAAAATGGCAAACATGGCGCGCTGATCATCGCGCGTCAGATGGAAAAAACTGTCCCAGGCAATCAGCCCGTCGAACTTCTCATTCAGCGATAGCAAACGCATGTCGGCAACTTGCCAGCGTTGTTCCGGGAAACGTTCGCGGCAAATCGAAATCATCGGTTCTGAAGCATCGACGCCAGTCACTGAGAAATGACGTTCTATAAAATATTCGGCGATGGGTTTTCCTGCTCCGCAACCGATGTCCAGAATGCGGCCTTCTGACGGGATCAGAGCCAGAAAATCGTCCAGCCACGCCTTTTCATATCCCTGATCTTTACGCAATTTATCCCAGATATCAGCATGTCGCTGATACAGTGAAATGATGTTTTTCGCCGAAATATCGTCCATTTTCTCTCCATTCTGACCGTCATTTGATCGCGCTACGTGAATTCTGAGTGTCTCACGCGACCTCAGCGCCTGTCAGCGAAAGATTTGGATTTGTTACCAATTCATCATTTTTTATCATATTTATCAATGTGTTTATTGATTTTATCGGCATGCTTCGTATGATGTGGCGGACAAGACTTTAACGTAGCGCTGAGAGATAACATCTGATGAAAGACATCACTTTTTACGGTCGTTTCGAGGCCGATATTCTGGCCGGGCGCAAAACGATCACGCTCCGTGAAGCCAGCGATGCGGATTTTGTGGCGGGCGATCGTGTCCGCGTAAGTCGTTATGAAGACAACGTTTTCTTCTGCAATATCGAGATTATCGACGTTACGCCGGTACAGTTTGACGAGCTGAATAACGCCCATGCCGTGCAGGAAAATATGACATTACCTGAGCTGAAACAGGTGATCAGCGAGATTTACCCGGGTCTGAAATCACTGTTTATGATCGCGTTTCGTCTGGTCTGACAGTTTTGTTTGACAGGAAAACGCACCGGAATCTTGCCCGGTGCGCCCTTTTCTCCTTAACCCTGCCAGCGGGATCCGCGGATCACCGAACAGAAATTGCCTCTGATGAAATCGGGTTCTTTGTCGGCGATGACATCCGCTTTTACGTTGCCAAATGTGGTTTGCGGTCTGTTTTTGATGCCATCATAAAATGCCTGAATGATGTCTTCTTTAAATGCCGGTGTCCGCGGATGCGCATCCACAACCGCATTTCGAACATCGTCTTCGTATCCCTGATAATTAATCCCAAGAACGTCCATTTCCACACCCGCTGTCACCAGCGCTATGACCGGATCCATAAATTCAGGGATCCCCGGCGTGGTGTGCAAGGCAATTGCGGTCCAGACTTTATCAATATCCTGCGTACTGACACCGTGTTGCTGCATAAATTTGCGGGCCGCGTTTGCGCCGTCCACTTCAAAGCGTTTATCGCAGCTACAATTTTCGTGGGTCAGCCCCATGTCGTGGAACATACAGCCGATATACAACAATTCGTGATCGACTTTAAGCTGACGTTGCTGACCGGCAAGCGCCGCCCAGTAATACACGCGGCTGGAATGATGGAACAGTAAATCGGTTTCTGTATCGCGCACCAGTTCGGTGGCTTCGCGCGCCATTTTGCTGTCGGGAATGCGGATGCCCTGAATGTTCAGACTCATAATATTTCTCCGGTTGGGTTGAATGAGTCCAGAATAAGCTTCACTATAAATGTCATCAATCGTCTCAAGGTGACGATTAAGGACATAACCGCATTCTGCGACAGGAAATTCTCTCATGCCCAAACACATCATTATCCTGGCCGTGCCCGGCGTTCAGTTGCTGGATGTTTCCGGCCCGCTGGACGTTTTTGCCGAGGCAAATCAACAACGCGGGCGTGAGGTGTATAAACTCAGCGTGATGTCCGTGGCCGATCCGGTCATTGTTTCGTCTTCCGGCGCCCGGCTTCTGGCCGATCTGACCCTCGACGCCCCGCTACCTGACGCACTGGATACCTTCCTGATTGCCGGTGCGCCGGTACTCGACAACTATCTTTCAGACGAAAAGCTGCATGAAAATATTTGCCGGTGGAGCCATCACGCGCAGCGTTTCGGTTCGGTTTGTAGCGGCGCGATGCTGCTTGCGGCGGCTGGATTAATCAACGGGCGTCGCGTTACCACACACTGGACTGTCGCGGAACGGCTTCATCAGGAATATCCGCAGGTGAGCGTAGAAGCTGACGCTATTTTTATTGCCGATGGCGAACTTCGCACCGCGGCTGGCGTAACGTCCGGGCTGGATTTGGCATTGAATATGGTGGAGGAAGATCTCGGGCGCGAAACAGCTCTCGTCGTTGCCGCGCAGCTGGTGATGTTTTTCAAACGTCCCGGCGGCCAGTTACAATTTAGCCGCCATGGGCAGGCCTCGTTAAGCGGACGTTCTGCTTTGCAGGACGTTCAGCGCTGGGTGCTGAATTCTCTGGATCAGCCGCATAATGTGCAAAGTCTCGCCACACATATGGGGATCAGCGCCCGACACATTACCCGTTTATTTAATCAGGAACTGAATCAGTCACCGGCCGAATGGCTTGAACAGCAGCGTGTATTTTACGCGCGTCAGCTGCTGGAAGCTGGCGAGCTGGCGGTAAAACAAATCGCAGCGGAATGCGGATTTTCCAGCGTCGATATCCTGCGGCGGGCGTTTGTCAGACAACTTTCAGTGACACCGTCACAATATCAAAAGCATCACAGCTCATGATATTTATTACTTATAATTCAGTAGATTTCAGGCATCTTCCGCTACCTGAGCGCGACGAAAACAGTCGGGCTGATGCGTATTGATCAGGCCCGTCGCTTCCATCCAGGCATAGACAATCGTCGGGCCGACGAAGGTAAATCCCCTCTTCTTCAGGTCCTTCGAAATCCGTTCTGACAGCGCATCTTTCGTGGGAACCGGGCCAGTGTGCTGAATGGCTTTACCGTCAATTTGCGCCCAAATCCACTCACCAAATTCTTCACCTGATGCCTGCATGGCCAGATATGCACGGGCATTTTTAATCACTGCGGTGATCTTGCTGCGCGAACGAATAATGGTGGCGTCGTTCACCAATCTTTCGATATCTTCTTCAGTAAATTCAGCCACTTTTTGCGGGTCAAAATGGTAAAATGCCTGCCGCAAAGCATCGCGTTTTTTCAGTACGATCCGCCATGATAAGCCCGCCTGGAAACCATCCAGCATCAGCTTTTCCCATAAGGCCCGGCTGTCGCGAACCGGTTTTCCCCATTCGCGATCGTGGTAATCGCGCATCATCGGGTCGTTATCACCCCAGGGGCAACGCGGTAAATCATCAGGAAATTCAGAGTTCATGGCAGGCCTTCTGGCGATGTGATGAATAAGCTTACGATAAAGCCGGGCAGGTTTAAACCGCCCGTTTTCCCCTGCTAAACAGCATTCAAATCCGCGTATTGTTAAAAAAACTGAAGGTCAGGTGTGCACGGTTTTGAATTATGCCTTAAACTGTATGTTGTAACTAATTGGAGGGTTTATGGCAGATTATGATTTAATTGCCCGGATGAACGGTTGTTTTAACGAACTGGAACTGGCTTTGCACGACCTGGGGAATTTCCTGAATCAGCTGGAGTTATTGCAGGCCAGAGTATTTGCCTTGCCGGAGATTGCCAAGGGCGAAGAACATAATCCTGCGGACAAAATTCAGGTGACCCCTTTTACCGGTGAAGCCGCGCAGCAGCTGGCGTTACAGCATTTTCAGCGTCTCTTTATCCATCATAATAACGAGAATGTGAGCAGTAAATCCGCCGTCCGTCTGCCCGGCGTGTTGTGTTATGCGGTGGACGAAGCCGAGCATCAGTCCGCCCTGTTGCTGATTGAAGAAGTGAATAAATTAAAAGCCGAGCTGGAGAATATTGTCACCGTTGAATCAGGTCTCGCCCGCGAACAGCGCTTTGAATTTGTTCATACTCATCTACGCGGGCTGATTACGCTGAACGCTTACCGCTCGGTCAATTTTCTGAATGATCCGGATTCCGTGCGGTTTGGCTGGGCGAACAAACATATCATCAAAAACGTCACGCGCGATGAAGTGCTGGCTCAGCTGGAAAAGAGCCTGAATGCAGGCCGCGCTGTTTCGCCGTACACACGCGAGCAGTGGATGGAAAATATTAACCGTGAGATGAACGACGTTAAGCGCCTGCCAGAGCATGCGGCGTTGAAATTTAAACGTCCGGTGAAAGTTCAGCCGATTGCGCGCGTGTGGTACCGCAACAGCCAGAAGCAGGTGCAACATCCCTGCCCGCTGCCGCTGATTGCGCTGTGTCTGCGCACGCCGGTCATGCAGGTGCCAAAACTCGGTGAATTGCAGGATTACGATGCGTCGTCGGTAACACACAAATATAAGCCGAAATCACAGCCGCTCAGCCTGTTGATCAAACGTCTTCATTTATATACCGACTATCCGTTATAAAGCGCTGTTACTGAACGCGGCGCGCACAAAAAAGGTCCGGAAATCCGGACCTCAATTTGCTTTCTAACATTTAACCGGAAACGATCAGCGCTTCATGCTGCCCACCATGTCTTCCGGACGCACCCACTCATCAAACTGCTCTTCCGTCAGATAGCCGAGTTTCAGGGCTGAGCCTTTCAGCGTCAGGCCTTCGTGGTGCGCTTTTTTGGCAATTTCTGCCGCTTTGTCGTAACCGATATGCGTATTCAACGCGGTCACCAGCATCAGCGACTCGTTCAGCAACTGCGAAATACGGTCACGGTTTGGCTCGATGCCCACTGCGCAATGCTCGTTAAAGCCACGCAGCCCGTCAGCCAGAAGACGAACGGATTGCAGGAAATTGTGGATCACCAGCGGGCGGAACACGTTCAGCTCGAAGTTACCGGAAGCGCCGCCGATATTCACCGCCACATCATTACCCAACACCTGCGCGCACAGCATGGTCATTGCTTCGCACTGCGTCGGATTCACTTTACCCGGCATAATGGAACTGCCCGGTTCGTTTTCAGGGATGGAAATCTCGCCGATGCCGCAACGCGGGCCGGATGACAACCAGCGCACATCGTTGGCAATTTTCATCAGCGACGCGGCCAGACCTTTCAGCGCGCCATGGCCGTGAACCAGCGCATCGCAGGTGGCCAGCGCCTCAAATTTATTCGGTGACGTCACAAACGGTTGACCGGTCAGTTCGGCCAGCGCTTTCGCCACGCGAACGGCATATTCCGGATGCGTATTCAGGCCGGTACCGACCGCAGTGCCGCCCAGCGCCAGTTCGGCGATATGCGGAATGCTGTTTTCGATATGCTTAAGGTTATGTTCCAGCATCGCCACCCAGCCGGAAATCTCCTGGCCCAGCGTGAGCGGCGTAGCATCCTGAAGGTGTGTACGGCCAATTTTGACGATATCGCGAAATGCTTCGGCCTTAGCCTGAAGAGTTTTGTGCAACACGTTCAGCTCAGGGATCAGCTTTTCGCGCAGCTCAGTCACCGCCGCCACATGCATTGCGGTCGGGAAGACATCGTTCGAGCTTTGGCTTTTATTCACGTCATCGTTCGGATGAACTTTGCGCCCTTCGCCGCGCTCGCCGCCGAGGATTTCACTCGCCCGGTTGGCCAGCACTTCGTTCATGTTCATGTTGGTCTGGGTGCCGGAACCGGTCTGCCAGATTGAAAGCGGGAATTCTGTGGTGTGTTTGTCGGCCAGCACTTCGTCTGCTGCCGCAATGATAGCGTTACCCCGTTCGGCGGGTAACAAACCCAGATCGATATTCACACTGGCCGCTGCACGTTTCGTTTGTGCCAGCGCGTGGATCAGAGCCACCGGCATTTTTTCCGAGGAAATACGAAAGTGTTCAAGCGAACGTTGTGTCTGTGCGCCCCAAAGCTTATCTGCCGGAACATCGATAGGCCCCATTGAGTCTTTTTCAATGCGAGTCGCTGCCATTACAGTCTCCTTAGCTTTTTTGCCCGAATGATGAATTCGATTGATAATTGTGGTTTTTTGCAGGTTTTTGAGTGCCGGATGCGGTCCCACGCATTCACGAAGCTATGGGTCGAGTATAGTGTCATATAAGGCAGACGTATAATTCGAATCGATCCTGATTCCGAGTTTTCGCCCTAACCGCACTTTTTGAGGCATCTTAGTTGTAAAGCCCGCTTTGTCATTGTTTACTATGCCCAGAACTTTTCTATTCAGGATGAAGCAATGCAAAAGATGCATAACGGTGTACAAAATTACGCCTGGGGCAGTAAAGACGCACTGACTAAACTCTATGGGATCACCGACCCGCAAGGCCGTCCGATGGCAGAACTGTGGATGGGTGCTCACCCGAAAAGCAGTTCTCAGGTTGTGAATGCCGAAGGCCTGACCCTTTCCCTGCGTGATCAAATCAGCGCTGACCTTGATGGCCAGCTGGGTAAAAAAGTCGCCAAACGTTTCGGCGAATTGCCTTTCCTGTTTAAAGTCCTGTGTGCCGACCAGCCGCTTTCCATTCAGGTTCACCCGAGCAAAGGTGCCGCCGAGATTGGTTTTGCGAAAGAAAATGCTGCGGGCATTCCTCTGGACGCCGCAGAACGTAACTATAAAGATCCGAACCATAAACCTGAGCTGGTTTACGCCCTGACGCCTTTCCAGGCGATGAACGGTTTCCGTGAACTGCGTGACATCGTTTCCCTGCTGCAACCCGTAGCCGGTGCGCATCAGCTGATTGCCAGCTTCCTGAATTATCCCGATGTCGACCATCTGCGTGCCCTTTTTGCCGGCCTGCTGAGTCTGGAAGGTGAAGACAAATCCCGTGCGCTGGACGTGCTGAAATCCGTACTCCGTGAACAGCATGGCGAACCGTGGGATACCGTGCGCAGTATTTCTGAATTCTATCCGGACGATTCCGGTCTGTTCTCCCCGCTGCTGCTCAACGTAATCACTTTGCAACCGGGCGAAGGCATGTTCCTGTACGCCGAAACGCCGCACGCCTATCTTAAAGGCGTGTCTCTGGAAGTCATGGCGAACTCAGACAACGTGCTGCGCGCCGGTCTGACCCCGAAATACATCGATATCCCTGAGTTGCTGGCCAACCTGAAATTTAACGCTAAGCCTGCCGGTGAATTGCTCACCACGCCGGTACAAAAAGGCGCGGAACTCAACTTCCCTATTCCTGTCGAAGATTTTGCCTTCTCGGTTCATGAGATTGCCGCGGAACCACAAACGCTGGAACAGGACAGTGCAGCAATCGTCTTCTGTATCGAAGGCCAGAGTGTGCTGTCAAGACAGGGTGAAACGCTGACGCTGCTGCCGGGCGAATCCTGTTACCTGGCCGCCAGCGAATCACCGGTGACCGTGAGCGGTAACGGTCGCATTGCGCGGGTCTTCAATACCCTGAGCAAGTAAGGTGAGATGAAACGAAGATGAAACAAATTGGGGCTACGTGCCCCAATTTGATGATTTTTCTGTTGATTCAGCTACACTCAGAAGACTAAGAACGCCGTAAGGCGTTTTTTATTTTCGGGATATTTCATAAGGATAAACAGAGATATGAAGAAGTCGATAGTCGCTGTAAGCGTCATTGTAGTCCTTGGCGCGGCCTGGACAGGCGTCTCGTGGTATACGGGTAAACTTATCGAACAACATCTGGATGAGCAGGTTGCTGCGGCTAACAGCCAGTTGCAAAGCGCTTATCCAAAAGCAGGTCTGAAAGTCAGCTATCAGGATTACCATCGCGGGCTGTTCAGCAGCAACTTGCGTCTTGTTTTGCAACCCGATGCCGCGGCTGCCGCGGCCGGTACCAGCGTGCTGAAAACCGGTGATGAAATTGCCTTTATCGAAACCATCGATCATGGCCCGTTCCCTGCCGCTCAGCTGAAGAAATTCAATCTGATCCCAAGCATGGCATCCGTGCATTCAGAACTGCAAAACACCCCGACGCTGAAAGGTCTGTTTGAAGTCACCAAAGGCAAATCGCTGATCACCGCGGACACGCGTTTGTCTTACAGCGGCGCCAGCGCTTCAGCGATTGATGTCATTCCGGTGACTTACCAGAAAGACGAAAGTCAGCTGCAATTCTCCGGCGGTACAATCGATGTTGATGTTGATAAAGACCTGACTGCGATGAAACTGAAAGCCAGCACAGACAGCGTGGCGCTCACCTCTAAAAATCAGTGGGGCCAGCTTGAGAAAGTCACGCTGGCCGGTTTCAGCATGGACAGCGATACCCATCAGGGTAAATTCCAGGTAGGCGTGGGCGATCAGAATCTGACCGTGAAGCAAATTCTGGTGAACGTTGACGGTAAAGACGCAGGTTCTCTGGATAACTTCAAGCTGGTGAGCAAATTCGCTGAAAACGGCAATAACATCACCGGTCAGCAGGATTACACTATCGACGCTCTGAAAGTGCAGGGTCAGGATTTCGGTTCAGCAAAACTGTCCCTCAGACTGGATAAGCTGGATGGTGCGGCGCTGAAACAGTTTGCAGATAACTACAATCAGCAGTCGCGTGATTTGCTGATGAAACAGGGTGAACTGGATCCTGCGGCTTATCAGCAACAGGCAGCTGATTTACTGCTGGCGAACCTGCCATTACTGCTCAAGGGTAATCCGAGCATCAACATCGCTCCGCTGAGCTGGAAAAACAGCAAAGGCGAGAGCAGCTTTACCCTGCAACTGGATCTGAAAGACCCGGCTGCCACACCGGCACAAACGCAGGATCAAATGCTGTCGCAGCTGGTGAATAAAGTGGATGCCAAACTGACGATTCCTCTGCCAATGGCGACTCAGGTGACCACTCAGGTCGCGCAGCTCGAAGGCTATAACGCTGACGATGCCGCAAAACTGGCTCAGCAACAGGTTCAGGGTCTGGCCGCGATGGGTCAGATGTTCAAACTGACTACCGTGAAAGATGACACCATCACCAGCAGCTTCCACTACGCTGACAATCAGGTTGACCTGAATGGACAGAAAATGACGTTGCAGGAATTCGCCGGTCTGTTCGGTATTCTGGGCGGGCCAGCAGCGCCAGCACCAACGCCTGAACAGGAAGCGCCTGCTGCTCCTGCACAGTAGTCATCACAGATTGCCTTAACGGCTTTCTTGGCGGCTCTTGTCCTCACCGGGCGGGAGCCGTTTTTTGTGGCATTAGCACAACCACCTGCCGAATATTTTGAAATCGTTTTAGACCTTCCGCGCCAGCCAATATCACCACAAAGAGTGATATCATTCACACTATCAATTAGTTCTCGCAAGGATCTTCTGAAGTGTCTGACCCCGCTGACCTCCTCCGGCTGAACGATGTTTCGTTCACCCTCAATAATATTCCGCTCCTTGAGCCCGTTTCATTAACCCTGAATCCCGGTGAATTTACCCTGCTGACCGGCCCTTCCGGCAGCGGAAAAAGCACGCTGCTGAAAATCATCGCATCATTACAAAACCCAACCGGCGGCAACCTGTATTTTAAAGGCGAAGACATCAGCCGGATTAAGCCTGAAACCTATCGTCAGCGTGTTTCCTACTGCTTCCAGACGCCGTCGCTGTTTGGCGAAACAGTCTACGACAACCTCGCGCTGCCTTACCAGATCCGCAATAAAAAGGTCGATGAAACACAGCTGCGCGCCTGGCTGACCAAAGTAAACCTGGCAGAGGATATGCTGACGAAACGGGTTCAGGAGTTGTCCGGCGGTGAGAAACAGCGCGTCGCCCTGCTGCGTAATTTGCAGTTCATGCCCGATGTGCTGCTGCTCGATGAAATCACCAGTGCGCTGGACGAGGAAAATAAGGTCAATATTAATGACATTATTGCCAGCCTGGTCGCCGAAAAACAGCTGGCCGTGTTGTGGGTCAGCCATGACCTGAACGAAATTCGTCACGCCAAACACGTCATTACCCTGACCCGCCACACGCAAGGAAGTCCGGCTCATGAATCAGCATAATATTACCGATCAGTCACTGGCTCTGGCGTTGATTCTGGTAGTCGTCGCCCTGCTGGTCAGCAAGAAAGAAAAACTCGGGCTGGAAAAAGACATCATCTGGAGCGTGGCGCGCGCCATTGTTCAGCTGGTGGTAGTCGGCTATGTCCTGAAATATATTTTTGATATCAATAACAGCCTGTTAACCGTGCTCATGGTGCTTTTTATCTGCGTCAATGCGGCGCTGAATGCGAAGAAACGCAGCAAGAATATTGATAACGGTTTTGTCATTTCGTTTATCGCCATAACAGTCGGCACGGCGCTGACGTTAACGATTCTGATCCTCAGCGGATCAATTGAATTCCTGCCAATGCAGGTGATCCCCATTTCAGGGATGATTGCAGGGAATGCGATGGTGGCAGTCGGTTTGTGCTACAGCAACCTGAATCAGCGCTTTATCGACAACCAGCAGAAAATCCTCGAAATGCTGAGCCTTGGCGCGCCGACAAAAATGGCCTCCGGAAAGATTATCCGTGACAGCATTCGTGCGGCGATGATCCCGACAATTGATGCCGCAAAAACCGTGGGGATCGTGAGTCTGCCGGGCATGATGTCTGGCCTGATTTTTGCGGGGATCGACCCGGTGAAAGCGATTAAATATCAGATTATGGTGACATTTATGCTGCTGGCGACCGCCAGTTTATCGACAATTATTGCCGGTTATCTGGCGTATCAGCGCTTCTACAATGACCGCGCGCAGTTGCGCTCATTGAAATCTTCATAGCTCTCAAAGCGCCTGCCCGCGGATCCGCGGCGGGCGCACGTGACTTGCGGCTACAGATCCGACAGCACCTGACGAAGATTAATTTCTCCCGACGCTTCATCATCCAGATCCAGAACCCTTTCCAGTTCGTTCAGATGTTCCTGCATCAGCTGCACGGCCAGTGCATTATCCCCCCTTTCCAGCGCCTCAATAATCGCCTGATGCTCATCGCACTGGCACGAAGACACGTCGGCGCGCTGATACAACGCCACAATCAGGGAACTGCGCACCATCAGGTTCGCGAGGATTTCACTCAGCACGCTATTGCCCGAGATTTCCCCGAGGATCAGATGAAACTCGCTCAGCTCACGCACAATCACGCGACGATCTTCGGATTTCGCCGCTTCCCGCTCGCCGTCCAGATGCGTCTGAATACGCTGGCGATGCTGACGGATACAGTCCGGGTTAATCCCTTCCACTATCGCGCGTTCAATCGCACGGCGGGCAATGAACACTTCACGGGCCTCTTTCGCCGTCGGCTGTGACACCATCGCCCCGCGGTTAGGTTCAATGGTGACGATGCGCTGCATAGACAGGCGCTGTAGCGCAACCTGCACATGATTACGGTTAGCGCTGAGAGCCTCAACCAGCTGCGACTCTACCAGGCGTGTGCCGGGACGCAGACGTTGCTGTGCGATAGCCTTCGATAAAACGTCGACAATGCGCTGAACTTCCAGCTGCTTGGCGGTTGTAATTTGATTACTCATGGAATGCTAAATAGCCTCTTTATGGCAGTTTTCGTGCAAACTATCACCGGCCGTAAACTTTCGTCATTAGCAAATGAAGTCTGGCCGTGAATAATGCACAAGTCCGCAACAAAACGGCACGTATTATTCATCATAATTATCATTCCCGCACGCATTCCCTAAATTCTTACATGATCAATACGAATCCGGATTCAGGCTGACGAATCAGCGCAGGCTCCCCGCGATGACAGGGAGTGCGGGTCTTTGAAATAAATCTGTTGCTGGATGTGATGAAACGAGGGGAATTACGGCATGGATCCTGTCTCTGGTTGCGCAATTTGCCCGAACATAAATTTTACCGGCAGTTCCGCAACCTGATGAATAAGCGCCAGCAACGGTTCGCAGGGATGTGCATTATCGAGGCCGCGCAGGGTTCGTAAAAAGGTGAGCGCGGTTTCGGGCGTCGGGAATTTATCCTGCTGGGTGAAATACAAATAAAGCGCCAGCACCGCCACCGAACGGCTGCGCCCGCCACGACAGTGAACCAGCACATTTGCCGCACGGTGTGGCGGATAACTGCGTTTACCGGGGCTGGCCTGTCCCAGTAAACCATCCAGCGCCAGCACGCCTGCAAGCAGGTGATTTACCGTATTGCCCGCCCCGTCAATCAGCCCGATTTGAGTTCGCCGCAGCCAGGTGCCATCCGGCAGCGCCAGATCACCGAGCTGGAGATTAACGGCCATATTGAGCGCCGAAGTAATGTTGTGCTGATGTAACAGATAAGCATCCTGTGCCGCCGGGCCATTTCCGAGGTATAACCAGCGGTGGCTTTGTCCGGTAACCGGAACGAGTTTAATGAGTAGCGGTCGGCTGTCTTCTTCTTGTTCAGCGTGTTTACGCGTTTGCCGGGGATCAGTCATTATCATCTTCCTGATATCAGTGAGTTCCGAAACGGTAACACATTCGAAAGCCGCAAACTTTTGCCTGTTTAGCACTTTACCGACTTCCTTAATTCATACCCTCCACGGCAGCACACCTTCCGGCAAACGTCGGGCAAACACCGACGCCAGTAACATCAGCATCAGCACCACACCAATCATCAGGCAACCTGTAGCCGCCGCGAGCGTCGAAGAGCCGCCCTCGTCGAGAAACACAATCATCGGGCCAAACGTTTGAGTGCCGGACGTCACCAGAAGAACCGATACCTGAATTTCATTTAGCGCCGTCAGGACCACCAGAATCGTCCCTGCCATTGCTGAAGGTGCCGCCAGCGGCATCAGGATATCGCGCATCCGCCGCAGGAAACCGGCACCAAAGATTTGTGCGGCCTCATCCAGAGAACGTTCTATCTGCGCAAAGCCCGCCATCGTGGGCCGCAGAACCAGCGCCATAAAGTTGGAAAGATAGGCCGCGAGAATAATCCACACCGTGCCATACAGGCTGACGTGGATCAGCGGCAGGGGTTTAAGGAAAAACAGAATGGCGGCAATACCCGTGACAATCCCCGGTAACGCATAAGCCAGCTCCGTGGATAACTGTAAAACACGCACCAGCCGCGTGCGCTGCCAGCTGAGAAAATAAGCCAGAAACAGCGAGGCGACAGTCAGGATCACCGCCGTAAGCAGCGTCAGCCCCAGACTGGTGAAAAAGGCCTGGCGGATAGCCGGATACCCGAACAGCGCATTGGCATAATTAGTCAGCGTCAGGCTGCTAAACGTCAGCGCCTGCCCGAATCCCTGCGTCAGTGATGTTGTCAGAAGCGCGGAAAGCGGCAATAACAGGGTCAGGATCATCCAGAGCCAGACGATAATCTCTACCAGTAAACGCCAGCGCCCGAGTGACTGATGTAAAGATCGTGGCGTACCGGTCACGCGCACATCCTGACGCCCGCCCAGCCACCGGCTGATCATCAGACCGCCCAGCGTAATCGTGGCAATCAGCAAAGACAGCACCGCCATATCCGCCAGCGCCGATGCACCAAGGGTATTGAGTTGCTGATAAACCAGCGTGATCAATGTGGGAACGCGCCCCGGAATGCCCAGCATCGCCTGAATACCGAAATTACCCGCCGCCGTAACAAACGACAGCGCCGCACCGGCAAAAATCGCCGGACGTACCAGTGGCAAAATGATCGTAAACAGAACCCGCCACGGTTGCGCCCCGCCTGCCCGCGCAGCTTCAACCAGATCGGCGGGCAAACGACGCAGCCCCGCGCGCACCATCAGAAAAACCAGCGGCGCATTGTGCAAACCCAGTAAAAGAAGGATGCCGCTCATCGAATATAACGGCGAAGGGGAACCCGGCGGCACGCTCAGTCCGAAGAACTGCAAGACCGGGCTGGACGGCGAAAGCGCCTGAACCCACGCCAGCGCCGTCACCTGCGGCGGGATCATCAGCGGCAGGATGAACGTGAACACCCATGCCTGCTTGCCGCGTAAATTGGTTAACGCGATAAGCAGCGCCGCCACGGTGCCGAGCAACATCGCCAGCAACGTGGAGACAACGGCAATCGTCAGCGTATTCAGCGTGGCGGTCAGCACCCGTCGTGTTCCCAGCAGATGGCTCAACCGCGAGAAATCCGGGATACCCTGCGGTGCCACCGCCGCCCACACCAGTCGCGCCAGCGGTGCTACAGACAAAATGCCAATCAGCAGCGTCAGCCCCCAGAGAACCGCCTTTTCGCTGCCCGGCCAGTAACGCCTGTGCGCTGCCACCGTGCGGCGCTGAATTTCACTCATCACGCTCATTTGCCTTTCCCTTCAGCCATCAGCCGCCGAAGATTTCTGTGAATTTCGCACGTACCTGCTTATCGTCAGCCACGGCTTTGTCAGAATCGAGCGTCAGCAGTTTGATGGAACCCACCGGCGCAAACCCTTCCGGTGCAGGAACGGTTGCATCAATCGGACGGTTACCCTGTTTTGCCACCAGTTGCTGTCCCTGCGGCGAGAGCATGAAATTCACAAACGCTTTGGCTGCCGGCACGTTATGCGCCCCGGCGAGGATGGCTACCGGCTCTGTCACAAATGACGCGCCTTCTTTCGGATACACCAGATCAATCGGTGAGCCTTGTTTCTTCGCACGAATAATATCGGCATCCGTGATCACACCGTATTTCGCCATGCCGCTGGCAACGGCTTTCAGCGCCGGGCCATTTCCACCTTCCGGCGTAATCCCGTTTGCCGCCAGTTTCTGATAAAACGCCCAGCCAATATCCGGCGTGTTAATGGCCGTGTGCAGGTGATAAAGCGCAGCCCCGGAATACAACGGGCTTGGCACCGCCACCTGACCTTTATTCTGTGCGTCGGTCAGCGCCATCCAGCTGCCGACCGGTTTGGCATTTTTCGTGTTGTAAGCAATGACCGTGGCGATGATTTTTGTGCCGAACCAGGTTTTATCTTTATCGTAAAAATCCGGGCTGATATTACTGACCGGCGCATCAGGATACGCCATCAGCTTGCCGTCTTTTTTCAGGGCACCCAGATTGATGGAATCTGCCACCAGCAGCACATCGGCTTTCACATCTCCGGCCATCATTTCCGTCTGCAACACATTCATCAGCTGCGTGGTGCCGTTACGCGTCCATTCCACCTGAACGTCGGGATATGCCGCTTTAAAGGCATCGACTGTCTGTTGTGCGATTTCCGGTGCCTGAGAAGTATAAATCACCAGTTTGCCCGACGCTGTTTCTGCCGCATTGGCAGAAGTGAACAGCACGGTAGCCAGTGACAGCGTGCAAAAACTCAATCTGATGGTATTAGAAATGTGCATAGCCCTGTCCTTTTGAGAATCAATAGTTTTAAGAATGAGTGAATTGAGAAGGGATCATTGAGGAAGTACCCAGCCGTCCGTGATGATAAAAGTGACGTTGTCACCCGGCTGAACCCCTTTTTTAGAATGAATGGATAATCGGAGTTCCGGCGCGGCATATGGCGTGATGTCTGTCTGGCAGTAGCCGCCGCGATAAATCTGCCGGGAAACCCGTGCGGCAATCCCCGCTTCGCCCGGTTCGGCAAAACGTAAATCCGCCGCGTGAACACATGCCTGCGCTTTTGCCACGGAAGGCTGTGAAACCGCCGTACGCAATCTGACACAGGTGCCAAAAATCGCTACCCGCGCATGACCGTTGCCGTCCGGCTGAACATCCGTCACCGGAATGACGCGCCCCTCATCGATAAACGTGGCGACCATTTCATTGGCCGGTTCCCGGTACAAAATCTGTGGCGTGGCAAACTGCATCACGCGCCCTTCGTTCATCACCACCACGCGGTCCGCCAGCGACATCGCCTCCTGCTGGTCATGAGTGATATACAACAGCGTCGCGCCGGTGTGCTGATGAAAACGGCTGAACTCTTCTTCCATCGCCGCCCGCAGGTGTACATCCAGGTTTGCCAGCGGTTCATCGAGCAGCACTACGCCCGGGCGTGTAACCAGACAACGTGCCAGCGCAACACGCTGCCGCTGACCTCCCGATAAATCCGATGGCCGCCGTGTCGCAAATTCGCGTAACCCGACCAGCGTCAGCGCCTCTTGTGTGCGTACGCGCCGTTCATTGCGATCCATTCCCACGACTTTCAGGCTGTACGCCACGTTTTCTTCCACCGACATATGCGGCCACAACGCGTAATTCTGAAACACAATTCCCAGCTCACGTTTCTCCGGCTGCACATGCACATCTGGCGATGAAAACAGACGGTCGCCAACGGTGATCGTGCCGCTGTTCACCGGCTCGAACCCCGCCACGGTACGCAGGAGTGTAGTTTTTCCGCAACCCGAGGGGCCCAGCACGGCCACAAACTCCCCCGGCCGGATATGCAGGGAGACATCGTTAAGCACCGGTTGTGTGGCGAAGGATTTACTCAGGTGGGAAATCTGGATGGCAGACATGCGTCGGTGTTTTCCTCAAAGCGGCGATGGCCTGTTCAATGAGAAAACAAATTACTGCGGATTTGTGACTGTTTTATGAACGGGTTGAGAAGGTTTGGTTTGTCTTATGTTTCAGTGATTTATTTTTTGCGAGACATCGCGGAGGAAAAGATCGCCCTTCTGAATTCCCTGTAAATACCCGACAGGATGCGCGGGTGCGATGGCACAACGCGTCGGGCGCGGGAAAGAATGTGAACCCCGTTCCCGTTTAAAAATAATCATAAATGATTACTTCCACTTTGCACAAAACGTAATCATACTCCACCGCAAGGAACGCCATTGTGTACGACGTGACGGTATTACCCGCTGCCATGAAGGAGCTTCGCAAGTTGCCTCCCACGCTAAGTGCCAGCATTGCTGATGCTTTGAAGGAGCTGGAGATCTACGGTGCCGCGTTACAGGATCCGCAGGTCCGGTATGTCGGAAATGGAATACGGGAAGTCCGGGTAACGAGTCTGGAGGGCCTGGGCAGAGCGTTTTATTTTTTTATGCAGGGTCGCCGCATTTATGTCGTGCATATCCTGCATAAGAAAACGGCTAAAACGCCGCTTCAGGATTTAGAACTGGCATTACAACGTATGAAAAATATTAAAAAGGATGAATATGAAAGATTACGATGAAAACAAACTCATTCCCCTCAGCGCAGTTATGGAGGAGATGATGCAGGATCCTGAATTCGCCGCAGCATATGAGGCCATTCAGGTACACAAAAAAATGGTCGCCGAACTCAAGGCAGCGCGGCTGGCGGAATCCCTGACGCAGGAGGATATCGCGCGGCGCACCGGCATGAAAAAACAAAATATCAGCCGGTTTGAAAACGGTGCCGCATCCCCGACGCTTAATACCGTCAGTCGTTACGCGGTCGCGCTTGGCGGCACTTTTGAATTCAAAAAACTGCACGGCTAGCCTTCAGCGGGTCCGGACAAAAGTCTGTCAGTTAACCGCCTGATTTTGCGCCCCGTACGCCGCGATAAATTCCCCCGCTATCGCCACTGCGATTTCAGCGGGGAGTTTACCCCGCACATCCGGCAGGCCGACCGGGCAACGCATTCTCATCAGTTGCTCGCCGGAAATCCCCTTGCCGGATAAACGATAATCAAAGCGTTTACGCTTCGTCTCAGAACCAATCAGTCCGAAGTAGCGGAAATCACCGCGTTTCAGAATCTTTTCGCTGAGGGCAAAATCCAGCTGATGATCGTGGGTCAAAACCATGAAATAACTGCCCGCGGGCATTTGCGCCACGGTGCCTTCCGGCTCGTCATCCACCACACAGGTAATCTGCGGGTCAACGTGAACAGGAAATTCACTGGCACGCGCATCCACCCAGGTTATCCGGCACGGTAACGTACTGAGTATGTTCACCAGCGCGCGGCCGACGTGTCCGGCGCCATACACCACCACATGCGGCTGAGGTTGCCCGAGGGGTTCCAGCAAAACGGACGCCATACCCCCGCAGCATTGACCGAGCCGTGCGCCTAACGAGAAACGCTCTAACCGGCTGGTTTTCGCGCCCTGTTGCAGCATTTCACGGGCAATGGCAGTGACCTGAAACTCCAGATTTCCGCCGCCCAGGGTATAAAACTGGTCACCGGCGGTGATCAGCATTTTACTGCCCGCATCACGCGGCGTTGAACCTTGCTGATCAACCAGCGTCGCCACCACGCAAGGCTCGCCGCGCTGCCGGAGGTCATGTAAACGGGTTATCCAGTCATCGGTACGCATAAAAACCTCCGTTAACCGTTCGCTTTTTCGGTTATTTCGCTGAGGGGTGTTTCAAAGACGTCCTTTGTGACAACGTCACCGTAAAATCTCAGCTGATTAATGCCGTTCAGCACCCTTTCCGGCGTGGCAGGTGCATCGATATGCGGATGAACGCGGTAATCCGCGAGACTGGAAACCGCGTCTTTAATCGCGCACCAGACAGATATTCCGTGCATAAACGGTGGTTCACCCACGGCTTTGGAATGGAAAACCGTGTCTTCCGGGTTCTTTCGGTTTTCCACCAGATGAACGCGCAAATCCTGCGGGATATCACCAATGGCCGGGATTTTGTACGCCGCCGGGCCACTGGTCATCAGCCGCCCTTTGTCGTTCCATACCAGTTCTTCGGTCGTCAGCCAGCCCATGCCCTGAACAAATCCGCCTTCCACCTGGCCGATGTCTATCGCCGGATTCAGCGAATCGCCAACGTCATGCAAAATATCGGCGCGCAGCAGTTTGTATTCGCCGGTCAGCGTATCAACCAGCACCTCGGCGCAGGCCGCACCATACGAGAAATAATAGAAAGGATGCCCGGCTGCCTTGCTGCGGTCATAGAAAATCTTCGGCGTTTTGTAATAGCCGGTGCTGGAAAGCGGCACCTGATTGAGCCAGCACTGGGTGGCGACCTGCTCAAAGCTGAAATACTGGTTTTTGACCCGCACCTGGCCGTTGCTGAACTCCACGTCGCTTTCTGCCGCGTCGTGAACACGCATCAGCATTTCCACCATGCGCGCTTTAATGATTTCGGCTGCATTCTGCGCCGCTTTACCGTTAAGGTCCGCGCCGGAAGAGGCGGCCGTTGGCGAGGTATTCGGCACTTTTCCGGTGTCCGTAGCCGTAATCTGAATGCGGCTGATATCCACCTGAAAAACTTCGGCGACCACCTGTGCCACTTTGGTATTGAGCCCCTGTCCCATTTCCGTGCCGCCGTGGTTGAGCTGAATGCTGCCGTCGGTGTAAACCAGCACCAGAGCCCCCGCCTGATTGAGAAAACTGGCGGTAAAGGAGATGCCGAATTTCACCGGCGTCAGCGCCAGTCCCTTTTTAAGATACGGATTGCTTTGATTAAACAGAGTGACAGAGTCACGTCTTGCGACATATTCCGCGCTTTCTTCCAGCTGGCGGGTCATCTCCTCAAGAAGGTTCTGGCCGACCGGCTGATGATAATGCGTGATGTTGCGGCTTTCCTGGCCGTAGTAATTATTTTTACGTACGGTCAGCGGATCCCTCCCCAGTTCGCGGGCGATGTGATCGACAATATGCTCGATGGCCAGAATTCCCTGTGGCCCGCCAAAACCGCGGTATGCAGTATTAGACGCCATATTGGTTTTACAGCGATAACCGGTAATTAGGGCGTCGCCGAGGTAATAGGCGTTATCGGAATGGAACATCGCCCGGTCAACAATGGAACCGGAGAGATCCAGCGAATACCCGCAGTTGGCCGCCAGCTTCAGGTCGATACCGTGAATGATGCCGTCATCCGTAAACCCGACGTCGTAGCTGACGTGAAACGGATGTCGTTTGCCGGTGATCAGCATGTCGTCCTGCCGCGCCAGACGCATTTTCGCCGGGCGTCCGGTAAGGTGTGCCGCCAGCGCGGCCAGACAGGCCGTGCCTGCCGCCTGCGTTTCTTTACCTCCAAAACCGCCGCCCATGCGACGCATATCGACCACCACTTTGTGCATCGGTAAATCCAGCACCGAGGCCACCAGTTTCTGGACTTCGGTCGGATGCTGCGTCGAGCTGTAAACCAGCATCGCGCCGTCTTCGCCCGGCATCACCGACGCAATCTGCGTTTCCAGATAAAAATGCTCCTGCCCGCCAATCTCCAGCTCGCCCTGCAGGCGGTGCGGTGCACTGGCCAGCGCCATTCCGGCATCGCCGCGTTTATGCTGATGCGGTTCTTCCACGTAATGCTCAAGTGCCAAAGCCTGTTTGATGGTCAGCACGGCGTCACGGGGCTGATAATCCACTTTCGCCAGCGCAACGGCGGCGAGGGCGGCTTCCGGAGAAGTCGCGGCGACCACCAGCACAATCTGCCCGACGTATTCCACCACGCCCTGCGCCATCAGCGGGTCGCCGTGGGTCAGCGGCGCAATATCAGGATTACCCGGCACATCTTCCGCCGTCATCACCCGCACTACGCCCGGCACGCTGTAACAAGGTCCGGTATCGATATGCAGAATGTCGGCGTGCGCGTGCGGGCTGAGCAGCGGCACCAGATGCAGCTGACGCGGAAACTCCAGCCGGTCATCGGTGTACACCGCTTCTCCGCTAACGTGTTTATCCGCGCTTTCGTGTTTCTGGCTTTTGCCCACGCCGCTTTGAAGTCCGGCACGGAACAACTGTTCCATCTCCTGCCGGGAAAGTGACGGTTTGGATTCAGACATAATGAGTTACCCGCATCAGCGTTTCAGGAGAAGTCAGTTCGATATGGCAGCGGCGCAGCAGGTTTTTGGCGACCTGCATGCGATATTCGCGGCTGGCGCGGAAATCAGTGATCGGTGTGAAATCCTTCTCCAGTGCCTGACATGCGCGCTCAAGGGTGGCGGTTTGCCACGGTTGCCCGAGCAGTTGCGCTTCACAATGGGTAGCGCGTTTCACCACTTCCGCCATGCCGCCGAACGCGATGCGTGCATGCACCACAACGCCGTCGCGGACTTCAATCTGTAGCGCGGCGCACACCGCTGAAATGTCGTCCTCGAGCCGTTTCGACACTTTGTATACCCGCAACTGCCGAGCCTCAGACGTCACACGCGGGATGCGGATTTGCTCAATAAATTCGCCCGGCTGTAACGCCGTTTTGCGATAGCCGAGGAAGAATTCGTCCAGCGGTAATTCGCGTTGTGCCGCGCCGCAACGCAACAGTAATGACGCCCCCAGCGCCAGCAGAACCGGGCCGCCGTCGCCAATCGGTGAGCCGTTGGCGATATTGCCGCCGAATGTGCCCTGATTACGGATTTGCTGTGAAGCAAAGCGTTCAAGCAATTCGCCGAATTCGGGGAATTCATCGTGTAAGACCGGCATACAGTCGCTCAGCGGTGCCGCAGCGCCAATGTGAATAGCCTGACCGGTCAGCGTAATCATTTTGAGTTCAGGAATATGACTCAGTGAAATCAGTTTCGGCAGACGCTGATAGCGCTGGGTCACTTCCAGCGCCAGATCGGTGCCGCCCGCCACCAGACGTGCATCCGGTTCAGCAAGATAACGTGCGGCCAGTTCATCCATGCTCACCGGCTGGTCAGTGGCAGAAATTGCCCTTAGCTTTTCAAGCGTCTGCTGTGCATCAGCATCAAATTGATCTGCCTGCGGGGCTTCGCAAACCGCCTGCGCCGCCGCCATAATCGGCCGGTAACCGGTGCAGCGGCAGAGATTGCCGGAAAGCGCGTGCTGAGTATGCTCCACGCTGAAAGCCTGCTGCTGTTTTTCCAGCGCAAACAGCGACATCACAAACCCCGGCGTGCAAAATCCGCACTGCGAGGCGTGGTTATCCGCCATTGCCTGCTGCACGTGATGCAGTTCGCCACGATGTTTGAGATCTTCCACGGTGATCAGCTGTTTGCCATGTATCGCAGGCATAAACGTCAGGCAGGCGTTGACCGTGGTGTATTTCAGCCTGTCGCCCTCTTTTTCGGCCAGCACGACGGTGCAGGCGCCGCAGTCACCGGAGGCGCAGCCTTCTTTGGTACCGCAGCGCCCGGCATCGCGGCGCAGATACTGGAGAATCGTGGTATCGTCCGGCAGATTTTCCGTCTGGATCCTGCCGTTCATCAGAAACTGGGTCATGATCATATCCTTCAAAAATCACTGGTTTGCTCTCTACCCTGCGAAGGGGGAGGAGCAAAGTCTTTACAGCCATTCAGAATCAGTGTCGTCACTTCACCAATAATGTGCTCGCGCGCCTGTGTATCGCCCCCGAAATTGCCGTACATATGTTTCACCTGCACGGCGAAATCGGCGTAATACTGCGTCAGCGCCCAGATGTGCATGATGAACAGACGCGCATCCAGCGGGCGGATTTTGCCCTCAACAATCCACTGATGGATCAGGTTTTCTTTTCCGACGATGTTCTGTGTCGCCTGCGGCCAGTACTTCTGCAAATAATGGCCACCGCTCAGCACTTCGCTGGTGAAAATGCGCGAGAGTTCCGGCTGGTCGAACGAAAAACTCAGCTTGTTGCGGATGTAGCGGCTCAGCACGGCTTCAGGTTCACTGAGCGTCGGGTCGAACTGAATGATGTCGCCCCAGACTTTCAGCACTTTCTGCAAGAGTTCTTCGTACAGCTCCTCTTTTCCGGCGATGTAATAATGCAGCTGGGCTTTTTTGATCCCCGCGCGCTGAGCAATGGCCTGAGTCGTCGCGCCCTGAAAGCCTTTTTCGCTAAATTCAGCAATGGCGGCGGCGTGGATATTCTCCAGTGTTCGTTCACGTGCGACGCGGACTTTGCCGCCGGTTTCATTGTTCATCATGCTGAACGTTCCCCCTGCAAAGCATCGCGCGCATAGACCTGTTCGCCATCGACATACGTGCTGTAAACATTGCGGTCGTCGCCCAGCGTCATCAGCACAAACAGCTTTTCGGCAAGCGTATTGCTGTTGGTCGCACGCAGTTTTTGCAGCGCGCTGACGCCCGGCTCGAGCACCACGAAATCGGCTTCTTTTCCTGCGTCAAAATTGCCGATTTTGTCATCGAGATGCAGCGCCCGCGCGCCGCCCAGCGTGGCGTGGTAAAAAGCTTCGAAAGCCGATAACCGGTAACGTTGCAGCTGGCCGACTTTGTAAGCTTCGAGCAACGTTTGCAGCATGTTGAAAGTGGTGCCTGCGCCAACGTCGGTGCCCATCCCCACGCGGATCTGCTTCTGCCAGGTTTTTTGCAGGTTGAACAAACCGCTGCCGAGAAACAGGTTGGACGTCGGGCAAAACGCAATCGTCGAATCCGTTTCGCTCAGACAGTCCCATTCGCTGTCATCAAGATGCAGGCAATGCGCAAACACGCAGCGCTCGCCGGTCAGACCGTGCTGATGATAAACGTCGAGATAATGCTGATGTTCCGGGTGCATTTCTTTTACCCAGGAGAGTTCCGCCACGTTTTCGCTGAGATGGGTGTGCATATACACGTCCGGGAATTCCTGCTTCAGCAGACGGACTTTTTGCAGCAGTTCAGGCGAGGATGTCGGCGCAAAACGCGGCGTCAGCGCGTAGCTCAGGCGCTGACGGTTATGCCAGCGCGCAATCAGTGCGCGCGTATCGGCTTCACTTTGCTCCGGGGTTTCCAGCAGTGCGTCGGGGGCGTTTTTGTCCATCATCACTTTGCCTGCCACCAGCCGCATGTTGATATCAGACGCTTCTTTGAACAATGCATCGACGGACTGCGGATGCACGGTTCCAAACACCAGCGCCGTGGTGGTGCCGTTGAGTAAAAGCTGGTTGATGAAGAATTTCGACATGCGCTTTGCGTAATCCGCGCAGTGATATTGTTGTTCTGTCGGAAAGGTATAGCGCGTCAGCCATTCGAGCAGTTGCTCGCCGTACGCGCCGATCATTTCGGTTTGCGGGTAGTGAATATGGGTATCGACAAAACCGGGAACGATCAGTTTGTCGCGGTAATCATCAATTTCCAGCCTGGCGGTTTTTCGCACGCCAGCGAGCTTTGCTTCGCCCTCCAGCCATTCCCCGAGCCAGACGATATGGCCGCCGCTCAGCAGCATCAGGCCGTCTTCGATATAACGTACGCTGGCTTCAAGTTCTTCCGGCCCGGAGACCGGCTGGCGGATATCAAAGAAGTTTCCGCGTACCGCGCGGGTGATAACCTGACTCATGGCATAGTCCTTCTGTGCAACATTCTTATTGATGATTAATAACAGAACGTTTGCAAAGCTTATGCCAAATCTGACCAACCGGTCAGACCGTCTGGTTCTTTTTCTGTGCGTCAGCCAAAAACTACTTCAGCAACACCTCATATTGCGGATTGAATTCATCAAAGATCGGCAACGCCGCCGCGCCCAGCGCCGGGGTATCGCTGCCGGACATCCCGATGCGGATCCGCGCACTTTGCGCATACCGGCTGCGCACTGAGCTGTAGAGCGGCGTCAGGCGCCTGATCAGCTTCTCCACCAGCGGTTTTGGCATCGTGCCGCCGATAATCACGCTCTGCGCATCAAACACGCATTCCATAATATTGATGGCCTGAAGCGCCGGTTCGACCGCAGTATCCAGCCATTTATCAAACAAGGCCTCATCGACATTCAGCAAATCCTCCGGCATGGCGGACATCGGATCCAGCCCGCAGGCTTCGTACGCAGCTTGCAAAGAAACGTAGCGTTCGAGGCATCCTTTGTTGCCGCAATAGCATTCGCGACCGCCCGGTTGCACCACAATGTGGCCGACCTCGCCCGCATTATGTGCATGACCGGTGTAAATCCGCCCGTCGGTGAAGATCCCCGCGCCGAGGCCGGTGCCGATATAGAGATACACAAACGAGGAAAGCTGCTTGGCAATGCCGTGAAAACGCTCGCCGATGGCCGCCACCGTCGCATCGTTTTCAAGCGTGACCGGCCAGCCGGTAGACGCACTCAACCGCGCTTCAATATCCACATTATCCCAGCCGTGCAGCGTGGTCGGCCCCTGCGAAGAAATGCCCTCAACGCCAAACGGCCCCGGCATCACCACGCCGACGCCCAGCATTTTGCGCCAGTCGATTTTCACCTGTTGGCGCATTTCTTGCAGTATCTGATCAATCAGGGCCAGCGTGGGCTCAGGCTGAGGTTTCTGTATGTGGATCTGGTGGCGAAAACGCACCGAGCCCGTGAGATCCACCAGCACAATCAGCAGCGACTGATGATCAAGATGGATGCCGATGGAATAGGCGCTGTCAGGATTGAGTGTCAGTGGCGTTGCCGGTTGACCACGTCCGCCCGCACGACGCGGCAGATGGGAAGAGAGTATGCCCGCCTGTTCGAGTTCGGTCGCAATATTGGAAACCGTCTGCGGCGTGAGCGACGTCAGCCGGGCAATTTCCGCGCGGGTCAGCTCACCGTTGAGGCGAATGGCTTCGATGACGACCCGGCGATTGTGTGCGCGGGCATGTTCAAGATTGGTACCAGAAGTTGTTATCACGGCCTTGTACCCAAAGGGGAAACCTGTGGGCAGTATGCGGAGAGTGATTACAGCAATCAAATTGATTTTATAAATATCAGAATATGAATATGACGATGCCATCACAGCTTTCAATGTTATTGGTATGTTAATAATAATCGTCAGTCACTATTCAGTTTGCACCGTTTATAAAATTCGTTTTAAGCCTCAGGTAGCAAGTATCAATCCGGCAGGGATGCAGGGGTTGCCGTCATCAACGGTCATCCCACTTTTTTTTAGTCCATTAAAGCAATCAAATTGATTTAATAAACTTAACCCTGTTTCGGAGAATGACGATGAGCCTACGACTTACCCCTGCGGCCACCCTGTGCGCCCTCTCTGCCCTCACCCTGGGATATTCGGTGAATGCACTGGCTGAAACCACGCTCAGTGCCTTGTTTATGACTCAGGCGGCGTACAGCGAAGCCGATATCCGCGCCATGACCGCGGACTTCACTAAACAACACCCTGACATCAAAGTGAATCTGGAATTTGTCCCGTACGAAGCGCTGCACGACAAAATCGTGGCCGCCCGCGGTGCCGGTGACAAAGGTTATGACGTGGTGCTGTTTGATGCGATCTGGCCAGCCGAATTCAACAAATACGGCCTGTTGCAGGATGTCACGGCGCGTATTCCCGCAGACGAAAGCAGCAAGATTTTTGACGGCGCGATTTCTACCGTGACCTACAAAGATAAACGCTGGGGCATGCCGTGGATCCTCGACACCAAATATCTGTATTACAACAAAGCGATGCTGGCAAAAGCCGGGATCACCACCCCGCCTGCGACCTGGGCTGACGTGGAGAAACAGTCTGAGATCCTGAAAGAAAAAGGCATCGTTAAATTCCCGCTGGTCTGGAGCTGGTCACAATCCGAAGCCTTGCTCTGTGACTACACCACGCTGGTTTCGGCGTTCAAAGGCGATTTCTACAAAGACGGTAAGCTGAACTTCACCAATACCGGCGCGATGAAAGCCATCAACTACATGAAAGAGACGCTGGATAAAGGGCTGACCAACCCGAACTCCCGCGAATATCTGGAAGAGGACGTGCGTAAGTCGTTTTCCAACGGCGACGCGGCCTTCGCGCTGAACTGGACCTACATGTACAACATGGCCAACGACCCGAAACAGAGCAAAGTCGCGGGTGACGTCGGTGTGATCCCGGCACCGGGCGAAACCGCAGGTGAGGCGTCCGGCGTGAACGGTTCGATGGGTTTGGGCATCGCCAAAGCCAGTGCGCATCCGGATCAGGCGTGGGAATACATCAGCTACATGACCTCCCAGCCGGTACAGAACAAATACGCCAAACTGAGCCTGCCAATCTGGAAATCCTCTTATGACGACCCGGCGGTGCAGAAAGATCAGGAAGCCCTGATTGCGGCGGCAAAAGTCTCGCTGAATGTGATGCTTTCGCGCCCGGTGACGGCAGATTACTCACGCTTGTCGAACATTTTGCAGCAAAACATTCAGGCGGTATTGCAGGGTAAAACCCCGGCGAAAGACGGTATGGAAGCCGCAACCACAGCCGCTGACCGTTTACGTTAAGTTTTTTTAAAGCCAACACAACGCCCCGGATACTGCGGTATGCGGGGCAAACCAACACCACGGAAAATTATGCTGACTTTACCGCAACGAGAACGTCGACAGGCCTGGTTGCTCCTTGTGCCCATGTTGTTAATGATGTTTCTGCTGACCGCCTGGCCGCTGGCACGCACGCTGTGGCTCAGTTTCACCGACGCTGGCCTGATTGGCGACGGTTCTGCGCCCAACTGGGTCGGCAGCGACAATTTTATTTATGCTCTGACCGATCCGGATTTTCGCGCCGCACTGTGGCGGACGCTCTATTTCACCGTAGTTTCGGTGATTTTCGAAGGCTTCATCGGCGTGCTGGTGGCGCTGCTGCTGAACCAGAAATTCCGGGGGCGCAGTGCGTTACGCGTGCTGGTGATCTTGCCCTGGGCGCTGCCGACGATTGTTAACGCCACAATGTGGCGGCTGAACTTCAATCCGGACTACGGCAGCATCAACGCCCTGCTTTCCCAGCTTGGTCTTATCGACACCTACCGCAGCTGGCTCGGCGACCCGTCGTCGGCCATTAACGCCGTGATGTTTGCCGATATCTGGAAGAACTATCCGCTGATCACCCTGCTGGTGCTGGCGGCGCTGCAAACCATTCCTGAGGATTTATTTGAAGCCGCGCGGCTCGACGGCGCGTCGGCGTTCCTGCGCTTTCGTAAAATCACCTTACCGGCGATTGCGGCTCCGCTGGCAGTGGCGCTGATTTTGCGCACCATCGACGCGTTTAAAGTCTTCGACATCATCTACGTGATGACCCGCGGCGGCCCGCTCGACAGCACCAAAACCGTCAGCTTCTTTGTCTATCAGGAATCTTTCAGCTATCTGCGGGCGGGCAGCGGTGCCGCTTACGCCATTCTCATGACGCTGATTTGCGCCCTGTTAATTCTGGTTTATATGGTCATGCTGCTGCGCCAGCGCCGTTCGGGGAATGCAGAATGAAACAGAAAATCCGGCTCGTTTTACGTTATCTCGCCGCGCTGGTTCTGGCCGTATCCATACTCGCGCCGCTGTTGTGGATGTTCCTGATGAGCGTCAGTTCGGCGGAAGATCTGACCCGCATTCCGCTGGAATGGGTGCCACGCCACTGGGATTTCAGCCGCTACGCCAGCCTGCTGACGTTGCAGGCAGGAACACCAGGCGCGTTGTTCCTGCACGCGCTCGGCAACAGTTTGCTGGTGGCCTGCGGCGCAACGGTGATTTCCCTGCTGCTGGCCATTCCGGCGGCCTACAGCTTTTCCCGTTATCCTGGCCGCGACGGCTGGCTGTTTGGCAGCCTGGCAATCTATATGGTGCCGCCGGTGGCCTTCGTGCTGCCGCTGTATTTCATTCTGGAAAAGCTGACCCTGCTGAACACGCATATCGGGCTGATTCTGGTGTATTGCTCGATGATTTTGCCGTTCCTGACCTGGATGCTGAAAAACCAGTTCGATGCACTGCCGGTGGATATCGAACAGGCTTCACGCCTCGACGGATTGCGGTACTGGCAGGTATTGCTGCGCATCACGTTGCCGCTGGCGAAACCGGCGCTCGGCGCTTCGGCGATGTTCGGCTGGCTGCTGGCCTGGGATGAATTTTTCTACGCCCTGCTGTTTACCAACAATATCAACGCCCAGACATTGCCGGTGACTATCGCCGGATTCACCGCCGGGCGCGCCACCGATGACGGGCTGATTGCCGCCGTCGGCATTCTCGCGGCCATTCCGCCGCTCTTTATTGCGCTCTGGCTGCAAAAAACGCTGGTCAGCGGGTTAACCGCCGGCGGCAGCAAAGGCTGAATATGAACATCAGGGAATCTCATCAATGATTACAAGACCTGACACCCGCGCCACGCTGTATGTGGTGGGCAATATTAACGTGGATTTGATCATGAGCACGCTCCACGCGTGGCCGGAAAAAGGCACCGAAGCGATGCTCGAAAGCAGCTCTCTGCGCCCCGGCGGCTCTGCCGGAAACTGTGCGCTGGCGCTGTCGGCATTGAACGTCCCGCACCGGCTGGTGGCCAATCAGGGCAACGACCAGTTCACCGGCTGGCTGGCGAGTTTGTTCCCGGAAAGCGCGCCCCACTGGCCGACCTGCGACTGCGAAACGTCGCTGACGTTTGGCGTCACGCATCCCGACCACGAACGGACGTTTTTCAGCAATCAGGGGCATATTGTCCGCCTTTCCATGCAGGACGTTCTGGCTCAGTTACCCGAAAACGCACAACCCGGCGACTGGGTTTTACTGTGCGGAACCTGGTTGTGTACCGCGCTTTACGCCGGTTATCCGCTCCTGCTGGCAACGCTGAAACAGCGTGGCTATCAGGTGGCAGTAGACAGCGGCTGGCCGCCGGAAGACTGGAGCGATGCGCTACGTGAACAGGCGTCCAAATGGTTGCCGTATTGCGATGCGCTGCTGCTCAATGAAGTCGAAACGCTCGGGCTGGCCGATGCTCAGTCGCTGGACGCTGCCGCGCAAAAACTGCTGGCGCAGATGGCTGGGAATGCTTTTTGCGTCGCGAAATGCGGCCCGGACGGTGCGCGTCTGTGGAGCGCGGATCAGGCGTTGCATCAGCACGCCGAACCGGTTGAGGTGGTCGATACTATCGGCGCCGGAGACAGTTTTAACGCCGGATTTTTATCCGCGCTGATTTATGGCCTGCCGCCTGCCACGGCGTTGCAATGGGGTGTCCGCGTCGCCGGTTGTGCGATCAGCAGTTCCCCGCGCCGTTATCCTGACTGGCAATCGCTTTTTGGCCTTGTGGAGAAACTCTGAATGGCTCTGGTAGAACTGGTAAAAGTCGCCAAACATTATGGCAAAGTACAGGTGCTCAAACCGCTGGATCTGACCATTCCCGATGGCAGCTTTACCGTGCTGGTCGGGCCGTCCGGCTGCGGAAAATCCACCCTGCTGCGCCTGCTGGCCGGGCTGGAATCCTTATCCGACGGGGACATCCTGCTCGATAAACAGCAAATCAATAATTTTGACCCGGCGGATCGTGATATCGCCATGGTCTTCCAGAGCTACGCGCTGTATCCGCACCTGACCGTGGCCGAGAACATGGCGTTCCACATGCAGGTGAAAAAGGTGCCGAAAGCCGAACAACAGGCCAAAGTACAGCAAGCCGCGAAGGTGTTAGGGATTGATCATCTGCTGAAACGCCTGCCGAAAGATTTGTCCGGCGGGCAGCGCCAGCGCGTCGCAATGGGCCGCGCACTGGTGCGAAATCCGAAAGTTTTCCTGTTCGACGAACCGCTGTCTAACCTTGACGCGCAGCTGCGCATGGAGCTGCGTGCGGAAATCAAATCCCTGCACCAGCAGTTCCGCACCACCACGGTTTACGTCACGCACGATCAGATTGAGGCCATGACGCTGGCGGATAACATTGTGGTGATGAAAGACGGTTTTATCGTGCAGCAAGGCGATCCGCTGTCGATTTACGATAAACCGGTGAACACCTTTGTGGCGCGCTTTATCGGTTCACCGCCGATGAATCTACTCAGCGGCGTGTTCCAGAGCATCGACGGCAAACCTGGCGTGACCTGCAATCAGCTGTGGTTTGCCCTGCCGGAGAAATGGGCGTTACAGGCGCGACATTCCGAAGGCGAACCGGTCACGCTCGGCCTGCGCCCGCATGATCTCAAACCGGTTCAGCACAGCGCGCAACCCGCCGCCACGCTGCGTCTGCTGGAAGTCACCGGCGAAAGCAGCCTGCTGCATATCGACTGGAGCGGTTTCCCGCTGCACGTTCAGTTCGCCGGCCGCGCCCGCGTCAGTACCGAACAACCGCTGTACCTCGAAGCTAACAGCGACGCCATTCATCTGTTCGATGCACAGACCGGGGAACGGCTGGAAGAAACAGAACTCTGAACTAATGTGCAAAATCTCCCCTTTAACCGGGGGAGATCCTCAATCCCGCCGTTGACGCCTTCCCCTGATGCGCTATGCTCAGACTTTCCTTATTTCATTAGCGCGCTTACCTTCTATGAGCTTCTTCTCAAACAAAAAATTCTCGCTGCCGCCGGGATCCGCTTTGCCGTTACTGGTGGCTGGCGCGTTCTTTATGGAAAATCTGGATGCCACGGTGATTGTCACCGCGCTGCCGCAGATGGCGAAAGATTTCGGCGTGCATCCGGTCGATATGAATATCGGCGTGTCGGCGTACATTCTGACGCTCACGGTGTTTATTCCTGCCAGCGGCTGGATCGCTAACCGGTTTGGCACGCGTAATGTCTTTTCGCTGGCGCTGATCCTGTTCACCCTCGCATCACTGTTATGTTCTGCCAGCGTCAGTCTCAGCACGTTTACCGCCGCCCGCATGTTGCAGGGGTTTGCCGGTGCGCTGATGGTGCCGGTCGGGCGTCTGGTGGTATTGAAAAATACGCAAAAATCAGATCTGATCCGCGCAATCGCGACGATTACCTGGCCCGGGCTGGTGGCGCCGATCCTCGGACCGCCGCTGGGCGGATTCATTACGACCTATGCCTCCTGGCACTGGATATTTCTGCTCAATCTGCCGCTCGGGATTATCGCACTGGTGTTCAGTCGTAAGCTGATCCCGCAGGTTGAGGGGCAGAAAGGAGTGCCGTTTGATGTCACCGGTTTTGTGCTGACCGGCGCAGCGTGTCTGGGGTTAATCTTCGGGCTGGATATGTTTAATCAGGGCACCATTAACTGGAAACCGGTGACGATGGTGGGCGGCGCGGTGATCGTCGGGGCGCTGGCGGTCTGGCATTCCGGGCGGGCAACGCACCCGTTGCTGCCGCTGACGGCGCTGAAAATTAAAAGTTACGCCGTCACGATTTACGGCGGTTCATTGTTCCGCGTGGCTATCGGCGCCCTGCCGTTTTTGCTGCCGCTGATGTTCCAGCTGGGTTACGGCATGAACGCGTTTGATGCCGGGCTGCTAGTGCTTGCCGTGTTCGCCGGTAATCTGGCAATGAAGCCTTTTACCTCGCCGATTTTGCACCGCTTTCGCTTTAAGTCGATTATGCTGGTTAACGGCCTGCTCAATTCTGCGACGATATTTGCCTGTGCGTTGCTGACGCCGGACGTGCCGACTGCCATCACGTTGCTGCTGCTGTTCGCCAGCGGCATGACCCGTTCGATGCAGTTCACGGCGCTCAATACACTGGCCTTTTCGCAGGTTCCGGCAGAACAAATGGGTGGCGCGAATACGTTATTTAACACCGCGCAACAGCTCTCTACCGGCCTGGGCATTGCCATCGGCGCGCTTTCCCTGCGCGTCGCGGAACATTTTTTACCGGCCAGCGCCGGGATGCAGACCGGCACGTTCCATATCGCTTTTATTATTATCGGGGTGTTTTCTCTGGCGGGAACCCTCGACAGTCTGACGCTCGACCCTACCGCGGGCGATGAAATACGCCGAAAAAAAGAATCTGTACCGCAACCGGCTTCGTCGCAAAAATAATGACGTTGCTAAACTGAAATTAAGTATCCGATAAATGGAGAAAACCCATGGAATACCGTCTGTTAGGCCATTCCGGCCTGAAAGTTTCAGTTCTCAGCCTGGGCACCATGACGTTTGGTGGTCAGGGAAAATTCGCTAAAACCGGCCAGACCGACGTCAGTGCCGCACAGCGCCAGATCGGTCTGTGTCTGGATGCCGGAATTAACTTATTCGATACCGCCGACGTTTATTCAGGCGGTGAATCGGAAGTGATTCTGGGGAAGGCACTGGGCACTCAGCGTCATGACGTGCTGGTTGCCAGCAAAGCCCGCTTCCCGATGGGCGATGGCCCGAACAATCGCGGTTCATCACGTCACCATATTTTGCGCGCCTGCGAAGCCAGCCTGAAGCGCCTGAATACGGACTATCTGGATTTGTATCAGTTGCATGAATGGGATGGTCAGACGCCGCTGGAAGAAACGCTGCGCGCGCTCGACGATCTGGTCAGCAGCGGCAAAGTGCGTTATGTCGGTGTCTCCAACTTTTCTGCCTGGCATGTGATGAAAACGCTGGGCGTGGCAGCAGCAAACCACTATATCCGCCCGGTCAGTCAGCAAATCCATTACACCCTGCAGGCACGTGAAGCCGAATATGAGCTGCTGCCGGTCGCACAGGATCAGGGGCTGGGCGTACTGGTGTGGAGTCCGCTGGCCGGTGGCCTGCTTTCCGGTAAATATCGCCGCAATCAGGCGGCACCGGAAGGCACACGTCATCTGGCTGACTGGGGTGAGCCGCCGGTGCGTGACGAAAATGCGCTGTATGACGTGGTGGATGTTCTGGTGGATATCGCCGGGCAGCGCGGCGTTTCCGCGGCGCAAATCGCGCTGGCATGGCTGATTGCGCGCCCGCAGGTAACGTCCGTGATTGTCGGTGCGCGTAACGACACCCAGTTGCAGGACAACCTGCTTGCGGCAGATTTGACCCTTAATAGCGAAGAAATTGAAAGACTTAATCAGGTCAGCCAGTTGCCGTTGCTGTATCCTTACTGGCATCAGGCTCAGACCGCGCCGGACCGGCTTTCTGCGGCAGATTTATCGCTGATTGCGCCCTATTTGAAAAAGTGACCGCAATAAAATGATACCAAGTCAGACCGGCATCCGCTGCCGGTCTGGTTATTTTTGTGTTAATACTTATAGAGTTTCTTTTTCTGCACGCCGTGCGCGAGCAAACGCGTTCATTTTTGATTCGATTTTTATTTCATTCAATTTATTTAAATACTAAGGAATACCGGGATGATTATTTTTGTGACCGGCGCGACCGCCGGATTTGGTGCTGAAATCGCGCGCCGCTTTGTCAAAGAAGGCCATAAAGTGATTGCCTCTGGCCGCCGTAAAGAGCGTCTGGACGACCTGAAGGCGGAGCTGGGTGATGCGCTGTATACCGTTGAGCTGGATGTGACCAACCGTGCTTCCATCAAAGATGCCATCGACAGCCTGCCTGCCGAATGGAGCAACATTGATGTGCTGGTCAATAACGCCGGTCTGGCGCTCGGTCTGGAAAAAGCCGACAAAGCGTCGCTGGAAGACTGGGACAAAATGATCGACACCAACACCAAAGGTCTGGTGTACATGACCCGCGCCGTCCTGCCGGGCATGGTTGAACGCAACACCGGCCATGTGATTAACATCGGTTCAACGGCGGGCAACTGGCCGTATGCCGGTGGCAACGTGTATGGCGCGACCAAAGCCTTCGTCCGTCAGTTCAGCCTGAACCTGCGCACCGACCTGCATGGCACTCACGTTCGCGTGACCAATATCGAGCCGGGCCTGTGCGGCGGAACGGAATTCTCCAACATCCGCTTTAAAGGTGATGACGAGAAAGCCAGCAAAACCTACGACAAGACTAACCCGCTGACGGCCACCGACGTGGCTGAATCCGTGTTCTGGGTTTCGACATTGCCTGAGCACGTGAACATCAACAGCATCGAGATGATGCCTGTCAGCCAGTCTCTGGCCGGTTTGCAGGTTCACCGCGAAGACTGATCAGACATTGTGATGTAGATGAAAAGCAGCTCCGGCTGCTTTTTTTATTGGGTTTTCACCCGATTTTGAGCATAAAAAAAGGCGCGGGAGTCAAACCCGCGCCTTTTCCGACCCGCAGAGCGGTTACGCGCTCAGCCAGCCCAGTTTGATCACGAACAGAATCGACAGAACGATCAGCGCAGAATTCAGTTCACGCCAGCGGCCGGTAAGCAGTTTTGCCAGCGTCCAGGTGATGAAACCAAACGCGATGCCGTTAGCGATGGAATACGTGAACGGCATGGTCAGCGCGGTCACGGTGACCGGCGCGGCAACGGTGATATCTTTCCAGTCGATTTCTGCCAGACCTGAGGTCATCAGAACCGCGATGAACAGCAGAGCAGGCGCGGTGGCGAATGCCGGAACGCTGCCTGCCAGCGGTGCGAAGAACAGGCTCAGCAGGAACAGGATCGCGACCACGATCGCCGTCAGACCGGTACGGCCACCGGCGCTCACGCCCGCAGCAGACTCGATATAACTGGTGGTGGTTGATGTCCCTAAGAGTGAACCGAACAGCGCAGCCGCACTGTCCGCGACCAGCGCACGCCCCATTTTCGGGATATTGCCATCTTCGTCCGCCAGACCTGCGCGTTTGGTTACGCCGATCAGGGTGCCTGAGTTATCGAACACGTCTACGAACAGGAATGCGAACACGACGCTGATCAGCGAAACGTTGAATGCGCCTTTGATGTCCAGCTGCATAAAGGTTGGTGCGATAGAAGGTGGCATAGACATCACGCCGCCAAACGGTGAGTAGCCCAGCGCAATCGCCAGAACCGTCACAGCCAGCACGCCAATCAGCACAGCACCGGTCACTTTACGCGCTTCGAGAACCACAATCAGAATGAAACCGAGCATCGCAAACAGCGGACCCGGTTTGGTCAGGTCACCCAGGCCTACCAGCGTGGCCGGGTTTGCAATCACAATACCGGCGTTTTCCAGCGCAATCAGCGCCAGGAATAACCCGATACCGGCCGCAATCGCCGAACGCAGCGGCAGCGGAATACTGCGGATAATCCATTCACGAATTTTGAAAATTGATAATGCGAAGAAGATACACGCGGAAAGGAAAACAGCACCCAACGCGATCTGCCAGGTGTAACCCATGTGCAGCACGACGGTGTAGGTGAAGAAGGCGTTTAAACCCATGCCCGGCGCCAGTGCAATCGGGTAGTTGGCGATAAAGCCCATCAGTGCGGAACCGATTGCGGCAGCAAGACACGTTGCCACGAAAACCGAGCCTTTATCCATCCCCGTCGCGCCCAAAATGGACGGGTTAACGAACAGAATATAGGCCATTGCTAAAAATGTAGTCAGTCCTGCCACAATCTCAGTCCGCACGTTAGTACGGTGAGCTTTTAACTTGAATAGTTTTTCTAACATGAGAAGGAATCTCTTGGTCGCGTGATCACTTCAACCGGGTGATCAAAAGCGCACGCTTGTTATTAGTGTTGTTTTTCAAAACACGCACGCGCGCCAGCAGTACGAATGCCACAATTCGCACCCCTTCTGTCCAAAGAAAAGCGGCTCACGTGCTAAACGTGTTTTGACGAACCCTGTCATTACCCTTTATTGACCTTTTTTGCGCAGAGATTTGCGCATAAAACAATCTGAGGTGATTGTTTACAAAGGCCATCGCACAATCTAGGAAAAATGAGTGATGCAGTCCATAATAGATATCTCACTTATTCACTGCATAAATTAGTACACCTATGTCACCCTTCTCCCGTTTTTCGCAATATTTTACCGAAGTCGCCCGAACAGGAAGTTTGCGCAAAGCGGCGGAAGCGCTGCACGTCTCCGCTTCGGCCATTAACCGGCAGATTTTACAGGCTGAACAGACGCTGGAAACGCCGCTGTTTGAGCGTCTGCCGACCGGCCTGAAACTGACGTCCGCCGGTGAGATTTTGTTCGATGATATCCGTCGCTGGCGTAAAGAATTTTCCCGTACCCGCGAACGCTTTGATGAAATTCAGGGTTTGCGGCGCGGGCACGTCACCATTTCCATTATCGCGGCCCTCAGTGAAGGAATTATGGCGCAGCTGATTGCCGAAGTCGGCGCTGAGCATCCATACCTCACGTTTGATATCCGCATTGAAGACAGCCGGAATATCAGTGAACAGGTCAGTTCGGCTGAAGTGGATTTTGGCCTGCTGCTCGACCCCATTGAACATACCGGTCTGGAAGTACAGGCGTTTGCGGAATTGCCGATTGGCATCGCGATGCCGGTCGGGCATGAACTTTCAAAGCAGGAATCACTGTCGTTCAGCGATATCGGGGCTTACCGGCAGATTATTCCGTCGGAACCACTGATGGTGAATGCCCGCGCGAAGCTGCTGTATAACCGTTATCAGTTGCTGGATACGCCGTCAATTGTCTGTAATGACGTGCGGATGATGCGCGAACTTATCCGCAAAGGGGCTGGCGTGGGTGTGCTGAGTCTGCTCGACGTATTGCCCGATTTGCAGGAAAACCGGCTGGCGTTTGTGCCCTTGCAAGGGCGCAGCGCCAAACCGCTGACGCTCGCGCTGTGCGTTGCGCCACGCCGTCAGCTTTCCCGCGCCGCGCAGATTGTGATTCAGAAAGTGATCGTGATGATGGAACAATTGTCGCAGTAACCGTTACGCCGCTTTCCAGCCAGAAATGATAATCAGCATCCCGGCCAGCGCCACACAGGCGCCGAGCCAGTCGGTGGTGCTGAGTTTCACGCCATCGACAAACCGCAACCACAACATCGCCGTCATCACATAGACTCCGCCGTAAGCCGCATACACCCTGCCACTGGCTGCCGGATGCAGCGTCAGCAACCAGACAAACGCCGCCAGGCTCAGCGCCGCCGGGAAAAGCAGCAGCCAGCTGCCGCCTTTGCGCAGCCAGAGATACGGCAGAAAACAGCCGATGATTTCCGCCAGCGCGGTCGCAAAGAACAGTAAAGTCGTTTTGAGCATATGAATCGCCAGGTTTACAGTCGTAAGTTAAACATGAATTCAACCCGTTAGCAGGCTTTGGGTGACGTGACTCAGGGTGATGTTATAATTGAAAGTATTCGCCTGAGCGATGTGTAAATTAAAAGGATTAACTAATGAATACAACGTTTTTACGCCGTTTACTGCCTGTTGCGCTGCTTGTTATGACCGCAAGCTGGCAGGCACCTGCGCTGGCAGCCACCAACTGTGCGGGCGGAACCTGTGTCTTTGGCGGCAGCGGCAATGACGCCATGTCCAACGAAGAAGCGCGTCAGAGCAAAGAGCAATGGAACGAAACCCAGCGTCTGCGGGCTTTGAAAAACCAGCGCGCTGAGAAGGATTATTCCAAGTACGATAATTCTGTGGATCTGCGCGATAAATGTAACGCCAGCCAGAATATCAACGCGTACTGGGAAGATAACACCCAGCGCTGCCTCGACCGCCGCACCGGCCGGCAGCTGATGGCACCGTAATACCGTAAATAAGTCTTTCCGCCCTTTTCCTGCCTGACAGCGGCAAACTATGCCGCTGTCTCTATCTGCTAAACTCATTAATACACTGTTTCTCATAAAAGGAATGAATGATGAAAAAGACACTCTTAGCTGGCCTTGCGGTCATGATGTTAGCGCCGCTGGCGGTTCAGGCTGCCACCTGTGAAAGCGTGAAAGCGGATATCACCCAGAAAATCGTCGCCAACGGTTTGCCGGAATCCGGTTTTAAGCTTGATATCGTCCCGAACGATCAGGCAGATCAGGCCGGTGGTCAGGTTGTGGGTCATTGCGGGAATGATACGCAGAAGATTATCTACACGAAGACCGCTGGCGCGGAGGATACGACAGCAGCGAGTCCTAAGACGGGGACAAGCCAGGATTCTCAGTGATACGGACCGGTATCACACTCGGTTATATTTTGTGCAACCCAGGTCAAGACCTTGGGTTGCCACCCAAGGTCTTGAGTTTAAGGCCAGCCTGGCCAAAAACGAAATTTGTCACCTTTCTCAAAGTGGCTTTCAGGCCGACTCCCTCTCTACCAGCCCCGGTGGCACAATAATATTCTGTGCTTCGAGTTTCTGCCCCCCGATCCTCAGCAATAACCGTCTCGCCGTCGCATGACCAATCTCCCGGGCGGAGTTCGCGATTGACGTCAGCGGCGGTTCGGTCAGTTCGGATTCCGGTGCATCTTCCATGCCGATAAGGGCCACTTTTTGCTGGAAGAAACTGTCGACCGCCCCGCCGCCGACTTCTGCGCCGGTGCGCAAAACGCCGAAATAAGCACCGAGCGCGACGGACGATTTATGGCAGACGATGGCGCTGATTTTCGGGTAATGGGTCAGCAGCGTTTCAGCGGCGTCGGCGGCGCATTTCTGCTGGTAATCGCACTCGATAATCCATTCACTGCGAAACGGCAGGCCGTACTGCACGAGCGTGGCGCAGAAACCGCCGAGGCGTTCGGCGCGGGTTAACGAATTACTGAGGCCGCCGAGGTAAGCGATTTGTTTGTGGCCGTGGCGGATAAGATATTCGGTGGCCATTTTGGCGGCGAGCATATTGTCCGGGCGGACAACATCGACGCCTTCAATACCACCGGAACGCGCAGCGCAAATCAGCGGAACGCCCTGTTCATCGGCCTTTTCTTTCAGGCCGGAAATAGAACTGGTGCCACCGGCGATGACAATACCGTCAACGCCGTGGGTCAGCAAAGTGTCGAAACAGCGCATCAGACCTTTGCCTGACGGGCCACTTTGCAGCAGAAATAATACTTTGCCCTGCGCTTCAAACATCTCGCTGAGACCGGCGGTCATTTCCGCATAAAACGGCTCACAGATATCACGCACAATCAGCCCGACCACGCCGGACTCACCGCCGCGCAGCGTGCTGGCCTGCCGGTTACGCACAAAACCCAGTTCATCCACCGCACGGTTTACCCGCTCAGCGGTACTCAGGGAAATGCGCCCTTTGCCGCTGAGCACCAGCGACACCGTGGTGACAGAAACACCGGCGTGCTGCGCAACATCGATAATCGTAATTTTTTTATGATTCATCAGGCTGTGTCGTTCATTCCAGACTCAATGAAGCGGGATTATGACCCGTTCGTCGGACTTAAGCGTTTAAATCAGTAGCGCGGTCAAACAGTTATACCCGACTCGTCAGATTGAGTAAAACGTTAAACCTCCATTTCACCCTGATGGTGCAGCCATCTTCCAATATTGTGAGTTCCGACACGTATTGTTTTGGTAAAACGTTTTATCTTAGCCGCCATTACCACACAGCCAACACCAAACCATTCAGGGAGCAGTCATGCCTGCAAATAAAAAACAAAAAGTCACACTTTGGGAATTCTTCCAAAGCCTTGGTAAAACCTTCATGTTGCCCGTCGCGTTGTTGTCATTTTGCGGCATCATGCTGGGCATCGGCAGCTCGTTAAGCAGCCACGATGTCGTTACATTGCTGCCTGCACTGGGCAATCCTGTTCTTCAGCTGATTTTCGTGTGGATGAGCAAAGTCGGCTCATTTGCATTCAGCTTCCTGCCGGTCATGTTCGCCATCGCTATCCCGCTGGGTATGGCGCGTGAGAACAAAGGCGTTGCCGCCTTCTCCGGTTTTGTCGGTTTTGCCGTGCTGAACCTGGCAATCAACTTCTACCTGACCGCCAACGGCACACTGCCAACGGTTGATCCGCTGGTTCTGAAAGCCAATAACATCCAGATGATCCTTGGTATCCAGTCTATCGACACCGGTATTCTGGGCGCCGTTATCGTGGGTATCATCGTGTACATGCTGCACGAGCGTTACAACACCATCCGCCTGCCGGATGCGCTGGCATTCTTCGGTGGTACGCGTTTTGTGCCGATCGTCACCACCGTCGTGCTCGGTTTAGTCGGTTTGCTGATCCCGTTAATCTGGCCATTCTTCGCCGCCGGGATTAACGGTCTGGGCCGTCTGATTCAGGGTGCAGGTGTGTTCGGACCGATGATTTTCGGTTCCGGCGAACGTCTGCTGTTACCGTTCGGGCTGCACCACATTCTGGTGGCGCTGATCCGCTTCACCGAAGCCGGTGGCACAATGGACGTCTGTGGCCGCGAAGTCAGCGGAGCCCTGACCATCTTCCAGGCGCAACTTTCCTGCCCGACCACGCACGGTTTCTCTGAAAGCGCGACACAGTTCCTGTCGCAGGGCAAAATGCCTGCATTCCTCGGGGGGTTACCGGGTGCTGCGCTGGCGATGTACCACTGTGCGAAACCTGAAAACCGTCATAAAATTAAAGGCCTGCTGATTTCCGGTGTTGTCGCTTGTGTTGTCGGCGGAACCACTGAACCGATCGAATTCCTGTTCCTTTTCGTTGCGCCGGTTCTGTATGTGATCCACGCAATTCTGACCGGTCTGGGCTTCACCATTATGTCGGTACTGGGCGTGACCATCGGGAATACCGACGGTAACATCATCGATTTCGTGGTCTTCGGTATCCTGCACGGCACAGCCACCAAGTGGTATCTGGTGCCGGTGGTCGCAGCAATCTGGTTCGCGGCTTACTACGTAATCTTCCGCTTCTCTATCACGCGCTTTAATATCAAAACGCCGGGCCGTGAATCTGAAAGTACGCCAGCCGCCGCGGCCGTGCCGTCTTCCAGCAAATCCGGTTACAACGTGCCGGTGATCTTAAGCGCGCTGGGCGGTGCCGGTAACATCGTTTCACTCGATAACTGCATCACCCGCCTGCGTCTTTCCGTGGCGGATATGTCGCTGGTCGACGATGCGACGCTTAAAGCCAACCGTGCAATTGGTGTGGTTCATCTCAACGAACACAACCTGCAGGTGGTGATCGGCCCTCAGGTGCAGTCGGTGAAAGATGAGCTGGATTACCTCATCCGTGAAGCAGCCAATCAGCCCGCGCCCGAACCGGCGATGGTATAAACACTGAATCCACAGGGCGACTTCGTGTCGCCCTTTTCTGCTTTCTTCAGGGAGTGAAAAAATGTCCTCAGCTTCTTTTGATTTCTCTACCGTCGTTGATCGTCACGGAACCTGGTGTACTCAGTGGGATTACGTCGCCGACCGTTTTGGCCGTGATGATTTACTGCCATTTACCATTTCAGACATGGATTTCGCCACCGCGCCGTGCATTCTGGATGCGCTGCAAAAACGCCTGCAACACGGCGTGCTTGGCTACAGCCGCTGGCATCATGACGATTTTCTCGGTGCCGTTGAACACTGGTATCAGCAGCGTTTTAACAGCCAGATTGACCGCGACTGGGTGGTGTATGGCCCGTCGGTGATTTACATGGTGGCGCAGCTTATCCGCCAGTGGAGCCAGCCGGGTGATGGTGTGGTGACATTCACCCCGGCCTACGACGCGTTCTTTAAAGTGGTTGATGGTAATCAGCGCAACCTGCTGGCTTGCCCGCTGATTAAAAACGGCAACGACTGGTCGCTGGATGCCGAAAATCTGGAAAGCCTGCTGGCGCAGCCGGACTGTTCGCTGTTGTTGCTGTGCAGCCCGCACAATCCGACCGGCAAGGTCTGGACGCGCGAAGAACTGACGCGGATTGCAGCACTTTGCGAGCACCACAGCGTGCGGGTGATCAGCGATGAAATCCACATGGATATGGTCTGGGGCGGGAACCCACATACGCCGTGGAATGAGGTGGCGCGCGGTGAATGGGCGCTGCTGACGTCCGGCTCGAAAAGCTTCAATATCCCTGCGCTGACCGGCGCGTACGGCTTTATCAGCCATAAAACGCCGCGTGATGCTTATCTGCATCAGCTGAAAGCCTGCGACGGTTTATCCTCTCCGGCGGTACTGGCGGTACATGCGCACGTCGCGGCGTATCACGCGGGCAAACCGTGGCTGGACGCGTTGCGCGACTATTTGCAGGGAAATCTGCATTATGTGGCGGAACAGCTGAACGCCGCGTTCCCGCAGCTGAACTGGCAACCTCCGCAATCAACGTATCTGGCGTGGATTGATTTGCGTGCGTTAAACATCGACGACAAGCTGCTGCAAAAAGAGCTGATCGAACATCAAAAAGTCGCGATCATGCCGGGTTATACCTACGGTGAAGAAGGCAACGGGTTCCTGCGCCTGAACGTCGGCTGCCCAAGGTCGAAGGTAGAAGCGGGTGTACAGGCTTTAATTCGCGCGATTAATACCCTGCTGCCGTAACGTTCAATAATTTTCCGTTTCGCTCCTTCCTTGTACAGAGGAAGGAGCTTTCTTCTGCCGTTGCGCAACAACGTTTTCTTATCCCCCGATCTGACGTTATAATGCCCCGCACATTTCAATAATAACGAGTGCACCCCATGATCGACACACGCCTTCCCCTGACCGACATTCACCGCCACCTTGATGGCAACATCCGCGCTCAAACGATTCTCGATTTAGGCCGTCAGTTTAACCTGACGCTGCCCGCCAATGAACTTGAAGCCCTGCGCCCGCATGTGCAGGTGATGCACGCAGAACCCGATCTGGTGAGCTTTTTGCAAAAACTGGACTGGGGTGTCAAAGTGCTGGGCGATCTCGACGCCTGCCGCCGTATTGCGAAAGAAAACGTTGAAGATGCGGCCAAAGCCGGTCTGCACTATACCGAACTGCGTTTCTCCCCTTACTACATGGCGATGAACCACAAACTGCCGGTCGCAGGCGTGGTGGAAGCCGTGATCGAAGGCATCCGTGAAGGCCAGAAAAATCACGACATCGATGTGCGTCTGATTGGTATTCTGAGCCGTACTTTCGGTGAAGATGCGTGTCTGCAAGAGCTGGAAGGTTTACTGGCGCACCGCGATGGCATTACCGCGCTGGATCTGGCCGGTGATGAACTCGGTTTCCCGGGCAGTCTGTTCCTCAGCCACTTTAACCGTGCGCGCGACGCAGGCTGGCGCATTACCGTTCACGCCGGTGAAGCCGCAGGCCCGGAAAGCATCTGGCAGGCAATTCGTGAACTGGGCGCCGAGCGTATCGGCCACGGCGTGAAAGCCGCGCAAGACCCGGCGCTGATGGATTTCCTGGCGAAGCACCAGATTGGGATTGAGTCCTGCCTGACGTCGAATATTCAGACCAGCACCGTCTCCTCGTTTGAACAACATCCGCTGGCGACCTTCCTGCGCCACGGCGTTCTGGCGTCAATCAATACCGACGATCCGGCCGTTCAGGGCATCGAAATTGCCAACGAATACAACGTTGCCGCGCCAGCCGCCGGTCTGACTCAGAATGAAATCCGCAAAGCGCAGGAAAATGGCCTGACAATGGCCTTCCTGACCGGCGCAGAAAAACAGGCGATTCGCGACAAAGTGTCTGCGTAACGTTTTCTGAAAACCGTTCCCTGAGCGCAAAAAAAAGGGCGGGATTCATTCCCGCCCTTTTCTTTTCAATCAATCCGTTATGCCGATTTGATTTCTTCTTTCACGGCCAGTTTAGCGGCTTCTTCACGTGCAACACGTTTCGCGTAACGCGATGCCAGAACCGCGCACACCATCAGCTGGATCTGATGGAAAATCATCAGAGGCAGCACCATCGCCCCCACCGCAGACGCCGGGAACAGCACGTTCGCCATCGGAATACCGTTCGCCAGACTCTTCTTCGAGCCACAGAAAACAATGGTGATTTCGTCTTTGGTATTGAAACCAAATAGCCGCGCCACAAACGTATTGATGATCAGCACAATGGTCAGCAGCACAATCGAACAACCCAGCACC
>Ga0153981_1000025_pt1 | contig 48431 bp, 46 predicted proteins | sample TSGA065MetaG_FD_104714 | JGI IMG/M metagenome (GOLD analysis project Ga0153981, IMG submission 104714) | Attine ant fungus gardens microbial communities from Georgia, USA - TSGA065 MetaG | ecosystem: Host-associated > Fungi > Mycelium > Unclassified | place: USA: Georgia, Magnolia Springs State...
AGCGCCAGGGCAATACATAATGAAAGAATTTTCTTTTGCATATTCATGATAATTTCCATTTCTGCGGAGAAGTCATCGTCTTAAACAGCCTGTTATGAAAGACGGCATTGCCCTGCCCAAAAAGAGGGGAGTCAGGTTTTGTCATTGGCATACCGATGTTAATAAGCGTCATTAATAACATGTCCGGTAAGCTTGGCTTTCATTTAGAACGATATTTGAAACTGGGTTTATATCCCGAAAAACAGAGTATCACGATAAACAAATTAGGAATCGGCTTAATTAACAAGCAAACCGAATTGATTATTTAAGCATATCTTAATTCACAATTGCTTAATAAGTCATTTAGTAAAACTAAAAGGTATCACCGCAATTAATGCGTTATTATTACTTTACTATTGACTCAAAAAATAATATTTATATCCCGCTTATTCGGTCAGACGGGCTTTTCTTATACTCCTTTGGTCGTAAATAGTCATCTCAGGAAAAAATGAAAACTAAAGTATTCAAACCAGGGGCGTACGCGACAATACTGTGTGCCTTATGTACCGGCGGTGCCTTCGCGTCAACCTCTACGGTCAGCAGTTTCCATTATCAGGATGATCCTGCTTCTCATTTTGCAGGGCAACCTGTTTTGGAAACACTTCCGGAAATGGGAACGTCCGCTGGCAGCACGCTCAGTGTGGCTCAGGAAATTAAGATGGGAGACTATTATGTCCGGCAGATGCGGGCAGCGACACCGATTATTGACGATCCCCTGCTGGTGGAATATCTCAATCATCTGGGGCAAAATTTAGTGAGTCAGGCTAAATCTGTCAGGACGCCGTTTCATTTTTATCTGGTAAATAATAATGAGCTTAACGCTTACGCCTTTTTTGGCGGAAATGTGGTTTTGCATACCGGATTATTTGCCGCGACAGAGGATGAATCACAACTCGCCTCCGTCATGGCACACGAAATATCACACGTCACGCAACGTCATCTGGCACGGGCAATGGAGGATCAGCAAAAGAATTCTCCTCTGACATGGGGCGGTGCGTTTGGTGCAATTTTACTGGCGACTGCCAGTCCGCAGGCCGGAATGGCAGCCCTGACTTCCACCCTTGCAGGTTCACAACAGGGGATGATCAGTTTTACTCAGGCCAACGAACAGGAAGCGGACCGGATAGGCATTCAGGTACTTCAGCGCGCCGGTTTTAATCCCCAGGCAATGCCATTGTTTCTACAAAAACTGGCCGATAAATCCTCTTTCGCAAGTAAACCTCCTGAAATGTTGCTGACGCATCCGCTCCCTGAAAGTCGTTTGTCCGATATGCGTAACCGGGCGAATCAGATGCCCGCAGTGGTACGTGCATCTTCATTAGATTTTATGCTGGCAAAAGTCAGAGTGCTGACGATGTATAGCGAAGATCAGACAGTCGCTGACGAGTATATAAACACCCTAAATGCAGGGCAGGCAGACGAGGTGTTAGCCGCACTTTACGGTTCTGCTATCCAGAGTTATCAGGCAAAAAAATACGACCAGGCCGATGTGGCCATTCGAAAACTGTTGAGTGCTTCACCCGGCAACGCCTGGTTTCTGGATATTGCCACTGATAATGATATTGCCCGTAAAAAAGCCGGGCAGGCTGCACAACGTCTGGAAAAGGCGAATGCGGCAACTAAAAATAATCCGGTGCTGATCTTAAATCTGGCAAATGCCGAAATCGAATCCGGCATGTATGCGAAAGCAGATCCCCTTTTAGCGGCTTATACCTTTGCGCATCCTTCAGAACCTAACGGATGGGAGATGTTAAGAAAGGTCTCTGCTCTTGAAGGATACAGAAGTAAAGAGCTTGCCGCCTGGGCGGAGAGCAGGGCGCTTAAAGGAGATTTAGAACAGGCCATTGAGCTTCTGACTCAGGCCAGCGGAATCTTACCGAAGGGAAGCCTTGAACAGCAAAAATATCTGGCGAGGATTGACCAGTTCAGGGATCTGCAACGAGCATTTAAAAACTACAAATAGACATTATTTGATTACGGAAGGTCAATGTGATGCATCTCAAATTAAGCAAAGCAGATATTGCCAGGATCCTTATTTTTAACACGGTGATGGAAACGAAAAGCATGACCCAGACGGCTCATGCCTTAAACATTTCACATTCCAGCGTTTATATGGCAATCAAAAAGCTGCGGGTATTATATAACGACGAACTGTTTGTTCATGATAAAAAGGGGTTTTTACCGACAGAGTTTGCTAAGCGCCTGCATACCGAAATGCTCGGACTTCACAATTCCCAGCCGAAGGTGCAGGCTAGTGCGGATAGCTCCCACCGTACTCATTTTATTTTTTCATGTGCCCCCCATCTTGCGGCGACCGTTATCCCTTTGACCTACCAGGTGATGCAGGAAACCCTGTCATTCTCGCTGGAGCATAAGCCTCTCCCTGATACGCCTGAGGCCAAAATCGAATTATTATTGAATAATAAGGCGGATGTCATTTTTGATTATGCGCCTGTTCAGCACGACGATATTTACTTTAAAAGATTGTTCACAGAAGATTATGCCATTGTCTGCCGGAAAGAACATCCGCGATTTTCAGACTCCATTTCCCTGAAAGAGTTTTATCAGGAAAAACAAGCAGCCGTCGGATGCTTATCCAGATTTGATAATTTAATCCAGGAAAGCAATACAGATAATGTATTTTTCTCAAGCCATTATTATCTCGTACTGCTGTCAATGGTAGAAGTGAGTGATATCATTTGCGTCATTCCTGTTAACATCTATTTGAAATTACATGCTTCTTTTAATATTAAGTCACTGAGTTACAGATTCAAAGTCAATACAAAAAAAACCTACCTGTATATAAACTATTTGAAAGACCCCACACGCATTAAAGATAAAGACGTATTACTCAAGAAAATTGAAAAAATGCATTAACCCTCAAGATATGAATTTTGATGACTGAGCAGTGGACGAGAATAGCCCTGTGACATACTCAGGCTATTCTTTCCACTTTGGTGGATTTTAGATTTCTTTATGCTTATTGAGTATGGCTAAAAGTTCCAGAAAGTGTGGGCTTTTTAAGGAAGCCTTATTGTAAGTGATATACATCGTGACGGGTTCCGGGCAAAAATCACAGTCCAGAATTTTAATATTAAAGCTTGATGCAAATTTTTCAGCAAACCAGACCGGCACGAAACTGACGACGTCAGAGTTTTCAACGATCGCCGCATTCACAATGATAGAACTGCTGCTAAAGAAGAAGTTACGCTGCCCCAAAAAGTCCATGATACCCGTCTGGGTGCGTTTTACATTTTCGGAACCTGCATTTAATAAGGTTGATGATTCAATCGCCATCTCATCAAACGTCAACGTTGACCCTAATCTTGGATGATCCTTCCTGCAAATAGGAACGGTATGCTCAATAAGATAAGGTTCCACAACGGTCGAAAAGTTATAATAAGGCCTGGTATCAAAAACGATATCTGCTTTTCTGTAGGTCAGGGCATCTTCTATCGTATCTAACAACCCATCCGTACTTATATGGCTGATTTCACAGTTAAGTTTTTCATTGAGGATCTCAGATGTCAGCTTGGGCAAAATGCGCATAGCTGCATAGGGAGTGGAATGAATGACAAATTTATTTTTCGCTGCTGTGTCTTTGAAATAGTCCAGACTACTGAGCAACTGCCCGAATCCGGAACTTAACTGGTTGTGTAAATTTTCTGCGACCGTCGTTGCCACAAGGCCTGAACCTTCGCGCAGAAAAAGAGGATCAGAGAAGAAACTGCGAAGTTTTGTCAGCGACTGGCTGACAGCGGAAGGACTGATGCAAAGCAATTTCGCCGCCTTTGAAACACTTTTATAGGCATAGATTGCTTCAAAGTATAAGAGAAGATTTAAATCAAAACCCCTGGCTCTGGTGATGTTTTCAATAAAAGATTTCTCTGTCATCTGTCATTTCTCTAATGAGTGAGGCAAAAGTTTGACATTTCTCCGGGGACATTCTTAATAATAGCATAAAGATGTAAAAAAGATATGCACGCACTGTATTTACCCTCCGTAATAAGAAAAAACAAAATGAAGATAAATGAGTGATCACTCTGCTTTTCGTGGAAATACCACTACGTCTGTCTGATTTAATACATGAGTCTTACTTTTCGAAGTTGAAAACTACACGAGAAGAGGTAACTGCATATGCATTTCATTACTAATTAGATTTAGTTATTTATTAACGTTACGTGAATACGATAAGTTTTATGCCTGTGACTCATCCGGATTTTTTTATATTCAAACTGGTATCGAATTTTCTAATAAAAATCTTAACCCGCTTCTATACTGGTCAGGACGATGGTATGTAGTTAATTTTTTTTTTCATAGGTGTTTTTTATCTTGCGTTGTCGAATGTCTTTTTGCGGATATAGAATGCGCTTACTGAAATCAGGGGCATTATTCATATGAAATATGTTCATTGCTTATGGTTTCTGAATGTAAGGAGGGAGGAATGATGAACAAGGAGAGGCTTTTTGGTTTTAGCATAGGAAATAACATCATTGTTGATATCCAGAGGAACATTGTTTTTGGAATAATTCACGGAAAAAATCCAGGCAATTACTTTAAGAACAACAATGATGCGCTTGCTGATCTATATGCTGGAGACGTCGGGTCACCGAATCGTATCGAATAACGAAATCATGATTCAGGTTTGGGAAAATCACCAGGTAAGCGCATCCAGTCAGCGCTTATGGCAGGTCATGCGTGAATTGAAAAAAAAGCTCTCGCTTCCGGGATTGCCCGAGGAGTTTATTATGCGCATTGAATCGAAGGGGTATTTTCTTAAGTGTATAGACCATGACAGTCAGAAACTTAGAAGTTTTTTCGGATGGTTTTTAATTGCGGATTTTTAAGTCTTTTAGGGACATTTGGGGGGCACTAAGTCATCGAACCCGCATGACCCCAAATCTGACCACTACATTCTCCCGATGCGGAGGGGGAAATGAAAATGCATCGGGAAGACTTTTTACGCTAACTCATTGAATCGGAAGCACATAAGGATTCGTAAAGCGGCATGAAAACAAGAATTTGGCTCCTCTGACTGGACTCGAACCAGTGACATACGGATTAACAGTCCGCCGTTCTACCGACTGAACTACAGAGGAATCGTGTGAACGGGGCGCATAATAACGGGTGATGATGACGTTGGCAAAGGATTTTTTACATCTGCGTTTTTATGGCGACTATTTGTTCAGGTTATTAAAAAACAAGCAAAAAAGTCTGCTCTCCTTCAAATTTATTGAATCCTTATGTTAAACAAATGATATTTATTCTCATCCTGGATCGCGTAGAGTGAATCTATTATTGCGGCCTGGCGGAAAGGGCCTCTTTGCGGATTATCTCCCTGAATATGAGGATGAATACTCGATGAAAAATATTGGATTTTTATCATTTGGTCACTGGACGCCATCGCCACAGTCCGGCACCCGTTCGGCGGCTGACGCTTTGCTGCAATCTCTCGATCTGGCGGTCGCCGCTGAAGAACTGGGTGCGGATGGCGCGTATTTTCGCGTGCATCACTTTGCGCGTCAGCTGAGTTCGCCGTTCCCGCTGCTGGCCGCGATTGGCGCGAAGACCAGCAAGATTGAAATCGGCACCGGTGTGATCGATATGCGTTATGAAAATCCGCTGTATATGGCCGAAGACGCCAGCGCGGCAGATCTGATTTCCGGCGGGCGTTTGCAGCTTGGGATCAGCCGGGGTTCACCGGAGCAGGTGATTGATGGCTGGCGTTACTTTGGTTATCAGCCTGAAGAAGGTGAAACCGAGGCGGATATGGCGCGTCGCACGACGGAAAAGTTCCTGGACGTGCTGCGTGGTGAAGGTTTCGCGAAACCGAATCCGCAGCCGATGTTCCCGAATCCGCCGGGTTTACTGCGACCTGAACCTTATTCCGAAGGTCTGCGCGACCGCATCTGGTGGGGCGCGGGTTCGAATGCAACCGCAGTCTGGGCGGCGAAGCTGGGCATGAACCTGCAAAGCTCGACGCTGAAAGATGATGAAACCGGCGAGCCGTTCCACATTCAGCAGGCGGCGCAAATCCGGGCGTACCGCGCAGCATGGGCCGAAGCGGGGCATACACGCGCGCCACGCGTTTCTGTCAGCCGCAGCATTTTTGCGCTGATGGATGACCGCGACCGCATGTATTTTGGCGGAGGCGGCAACGATGGTGACAAAGTCGGTTATCTTGATGAGAAAACCCGCGCCATTTTCGGGCGCAGCTACGCGGCGACGCCGGACAGGCTGATTGAACAGCTCAAACAGGATGAAGCGATTGCCGAAGCGGACACGTTATTGCTGACCGTGCCGAATCAGCTGGGCGTGGATTACAATGTGCATGTTATTGAATCAATCCTGAAACACGTAGCACCGGCCATGGGCTGGCGCGACTGAACTGCCTGAAATCAACCGTTAAGCCGTAGAAATACTCTGCCCGCCGGGTTTTCCTGAGCGGGCATTTTTGCGTCTGGCGGGGTGGTAACAGCCCGCATTCATGAATACAGCTCATAATCTCTATCCGATCCCCTGCCATTATCTCGCGCCATGAACCCGCTAGTATAAAGTCCTCTCCTTATTTCCCGATGGAACACCATGACTGATTCTCAGGCACGATCGCAGATCGCTACCGGAAAAACGACCGGCCTCACGTTTGTATTTATTCTCAGCGCATTAATGGCTTTCACGTCTTTATCGACCGACATTTATTTACCCGCCATGCCGCTGATGGCGAAGGATTTACAGGGCGACGCGGAACTGACCATCACCGGATTTTTAATCGGTTTTTGTATTGCACAGCTGATCTGGGGGCCGGTAAGCGATCATTTTGGGCGTCGTCTGCCGCTGTTTATCGGCATGGTGTTGTTCGTCATCGGTTCTGCCGGTTGTGCATTATCCACGGATATCGGACAGATTGTGTTCTGGCGTGTCTTTCAGGCGCTGGGCGCATGCACCGGCCCGATGCTGGCGCGGGCGATGATCCGTGACCTGTTCAGCCGCACCCGCGCGGCGCAAATGCTTTCGACGCTGATGATTATCATGGCGATCGCCCCGATTGCCGGGCCGCTGCTGGGCGGGCAGATGATCAAAGTCACCTCCTGGCATTCTATTTTCTGGCTGCTGGCGGTGTTCGGCACACTCATGCTGATTTCCCTCTTCTGGTTGCCGGAAACCTTACCGCAAGAAAAGCGCGTGAAAGCGTCGCTGAGGAGCGCTTTCCGCAATTACTACACATTGCTGAGCAACACGCAGTACATGCGTTTTACGTTATGCCTGACGTTCTATTACGTCGCGGCGTATGCGTTTATCACCGGCTCACCTTTCGTTTACATCACCTACTTTGGCGTCGAACCGCAGCATTACGGCTGGCTTTTTGCCATCAATATCGTCGGGCTGATGGCAGTAAGCATGGTCAACCGGCGTCTGGTGCATCGTTATCCGCTGGAGACGTTGCTCAGGTTCGCCGTGTGTATTGCGATGCTGGCCGCACTGATGCTGGCGCTGGCCACCGGCGCGGGGATCGGCGGGATCGGCCTGATTGCGGCGGCGGTATTTGTTTTCTTTGCGATGAACGGCGTTATTGCCGCGACGTCAACAGCCGCCGCGCTGGACGCCGTGCCGAACGTTGCCGGTTCTGCCTCTGCGCTGATGGGGTCGTTGCAGTACGGCAGCGGGATTATCTCTTCATTGTTGCTGGCGCTGCTCAGTGACGGGACGCCGTGGACGATGGGCTGGATTATCGCGGTATTTACCGTAGCCAGCGCCGTGATGGCACTGACTACGCGAGGGACTAAAACGGCGGGTTAGATATTTTTATCAAGGAAGGTATCGAGTTTGGTCATTGCCTGATCGACATAACGCGGCACCCAGTACGTCCCGATGTGCGTCGCGCCTTCAGGGTGAGATCCTCTCCAAAATGATGATTGCCTAACAGGGGTGGGATAGGAATTTCAACAGCGACGCGAACGTGGTTGAAGTCGCGATTAAACGCCTGCGCGCCAAGAATCACTTTTTCTGTCACCGCTCAGGTTCCGGCCAGATGTCATTTGCCGCGCCGCCCGTCACAACAGGAGCCTCAACAATGAACCCGCAATCCAGCGTTTCCGAAACATTGTCTGCACGTCAGCAGGCCATTCCTTTAATCGCCGCGTTTATGGCAGGCAGCCAGATGGAAAAACTCAGCGTCGCGCTGAATCAGGGGCTGGATGCCGGACTGACCGTTAACGAAACCAAAGAAATCCTTGTACAGCTTTACGCGTACACCGGTTTTCCGCGCAGCCTTAACGCATTAACCGAACTCATGAAAGTGGTCGAAGCCCGCAAACAGCGCGGCATTCACGACGCTGAAGGCCAGGAACCGGTAAGCCCGATCCCGGTCGGGGAAGAACTCCGCCGTACGGGAACCGCCAATCAGACCAAAATCTCTGGTGCGCCGGTGCAGGGCCCGTTGTTTGATTTTGCGCCGGTGATTAATCAGTTCCTGCAAACGCATTTATTCGGCGACATTTTTGCACGCGACAATCTGGACTGGCAGAGCCGCGAACTGGCAACGGTCGGGGCGTTAGCCGCCACGCCCGGCGTTGAAGCGCAGCTGTTATCCCATACGCGGGCAAGTTTGCGCGTCGGGCTGACGGCGGAGCAGTTGCAACAGCTGGCGCAAACCCTGCGTGAGAATGGCGAAAACGAAGCGGCGTCCCGCGCTGAACATGCCCTGCAACGGGCCACTGTAAAATAAAGGAGAAGGCGATGTCAGAAGAACATGATCCGGCGCGCAGAATCCTGCTCACCGCGCTGGCGGGGTTAACGCTCGCCAATGTCCCGCTGGTCGCGGCGGCCAGCGATAACACCAACGTACTGAGCAACAACCGCACGCTGGTGGTGTATTTCACAAGAAGCGGCAACACGCGCGTGATTGCGGGCGTTATCCACCGCAGCCTGAAAACCGATCTGTTTGAAATCGAACCCGCTAAACCCTATCCGGAAGATTATTTCCAGACCGTCGCGCAGGCTAAAAGCGAACACGACCGGGGAACGCTGCCCGTCTTAAAAAATACCGTTCCCGACATGGCGGGTTATCAGACGGTGTATCTGGGCTTTCCCGTCTGGGGCACCAGCGTGCCGCCGGTGGTGCAGACTTTCCTGAGCACTCACGATCTCGCCGGTAAGTTACTCATCCCGTTTATTACCCACGGCGGCTACGGAAAGGGCGACAGTGAAGACGTCCTCGCGCGACTGGGGGCGGGCGCAAAACGCGAAAAACCGCTGGTCATTGAAGGCAGTCAGGAAAGAAGAACCACAGAAACCGTCACCAGCTGGCTGGAAACTGTACGCAGCTGATAACGCAGATAAGGAGGCGTTAACCGTGAAGACATTTTTAAAAACACGGGTATTGGGTATGGCGGCGGCCCCGGCTGGTATACCGCCATGAAAAACAACAAGGTGAAAGCCAGTGTGGCCTTCGAGCCGGGCGCGGGCGGGAATTAATGAATTCGGCTAATGAACCCTATCGTATTAGGGCCTCTAATCCGATTAATCGCTCTGCGTTATGCTTATCTCAGGCACAACACTCAAGGATAACGTCATGCAAACAGTGAATCTGAACAACGGTATTGAAATGCCCCTGCTGGGCTTTGGTGTCTTCCAGATGACGGACGCCGCAGAATGTGAGCGTGCCGTTATCGATGCGATTGAAACCGGCTACCGCCTGATTGATACCGCCGCGTCTTACCAGAATGAAATGCAGGTGGGCAACGCGCTCAAACAAAGCGGCATTGCGCGCGACGAGCTTTTCGTCACCACCAAACTGTGGTTACAGGGCGCAAGCTATGAAGGCGCAAAAGCGCAGTTCGAGCGGTCGCTGAACCGGCTGCAACTGGATTACGTCGATTTATATCTGATTCATCAGCCGTATGGTGACGTGCACGGCGCATGGCGCGCAATGGAAGAGTTGCATCAGGCAGGGAAAATCCGCGCGATTGGCGTGAGTAACTTCCAGCCGGATCGTCTGGCAGACCTGATGGCCTTTAATAACGTCGTTCCTGCGGTCAACCAGATTGAAGTGAACCCGTTCAACCAGCAGCTGCACGCAGTGCCGTGGATGCTGAGCCGCGGGATCCAGCCGGAAGCCTGGGCACCGTTTGCGGAAGGCAAAAATGGCCTGTTCCAGAATCCGGTATTAGCGGCGATTGGCGCAAAATATGGCAAAAGCGTGGGGCAGGTTGTTCTGCGTTGGGTATTCCAGCGCGGCATTGTTTCGCTGGCAAAATCAGTGCGCAAAGAGCGTATTGTAGAAAACATCAATGTGCTCGATTTTGAACTGAGTCAGGACGAAATGATTAAAATCAGCGCGATGGACACGGCGACCAGCGCTTTCTTCTCACACCGTGACCCGGCAATGGTTGAATGGCTGACGGCGCGAAAACTGGATGTCTGATATCACCGGTTTATAAAAAATCCGCGACACTCAAAAGGCGTCGCGTATTTATCTATTCTGAATAACGCAGCGCATCGATCAGCAGCGCGAAAGCAGGTGGATGCTGTTTCCGGCTCGGGTAATAAAGATAATAACCGGGGAAATACGGGCACCATTCTTCCAGAATCTGCACCAGCTCGCCCGATTTTACGAGATCGGTAATCATATCTTCCGGCACGCAGGCAATACCAAACCCGGACTGCACGGCATCGATTCTTTCGGACAGCAAGTTGAACGTCAGCTGCCCTTCAACCCGCACGCGCAGCGGTTTTCTGTCCTTCTCAAACTCCCAGTGATACACGCCACCGGTGGTCGGTAAACGCATATTAATGCACTGATGATTCTGCAAATCATGCGGCGTCTGCGGAATGGGATGCTCCGCGAAATAGGCCGGGGAGCCGACCACCGCCATACGGATGTCCGGGCCGATTTTTACCGCAATCATATCCTTATCGACGCTTTCGCCCAGACGAATGCCCGCGTCATAACGCCCCTCGACGATATTCACAAACCCGTTATCGACGACCAGCTCGATACTGATTTCAGGATACTGTTTCAGAAACGGCTTCAACTTCGGCCACACCAGTTTGCGCGCCGAGTGTTCTCCCGCCGAAAGGCGGATATTCCCCGAGGTCTTGCCGTTCAGATGCAGCAGCGTTTCCAGCTCCTGCTCAAGATCTGCCAGACGTGGCTCGAGGCAGGCGATAATGCGTTCACCTGCTTCCGTTGGCGTCACGCTGCGGGTGGTGCGCGTCAGAAGACGGATATTCAGACGCTCTTCCAGCGCTTTTATCGCGTGGCTGATGGCCGATTGCGAAACATCAAGCTTACTCGCCGCCTTGGTAAAACTTCTCTCGCGCGCTACGACAAGAAACATCTGCAATTCATTAAAGTTTTCTTTCAGCACGGCCATTACCTTTTTCAATACGATCAGCTGCATACCATTAGGCCTGACTAACAATTAAATCATAAAATGGTATAGTCAGCTTCGTTTAACACGAGAGATTCATCAATGCGACGGAAGAATATCAGTGATATTCAGGCTTTTATTGCGGTTGCGCGCGAGAAAAGTTTCACTAAGGCAGCCGCCCAAATGGGCATCTCCCAATCTGCGCTGAGTTATACAATTAGAACTCTCGAAGCTCAACTGGGTCTGCGTCTGCTCACGCGAACGACCCGAAGTGTCTCTGTCACGGAAGCAGGGGAACGTCTGCTCAACCGCATCGGACCTCACTTTGACGAAATAGAAAATGAAATTACGGCACTTGGCGAATTGCGCGAAAAACCCGCTGGCACTATACGGATAACCGCTGTAGAGCATGCTGCAGAAACGCTTCTCTGGCCCAGACTGGCTCCGCTGCTTCTTGAATATCCTGATTTGAATATAGAGATCGTGAGCGAATACGGACTCAAGGATATTGTTGCTGAGCGTTACGACGCTGGCGTCAGGCTGGGTGAGCAGATTGATCAGGACATGATTTCCTTACCACTTGCGTCACATTCACAGTTTGCCGTGGTAGGCGCACCCTCTTACTTTTCCGGTAAAAAACTTCCGGTTACTCCTCGGGATCTCAGTACTCACAGTTGTATCCGGCTAAAGCTCCCCACAGATAGTGGCTTTTACTCCTGGGAGTTTTACAAGGACGGCAGTGAAATCAACGTTCGTATCGAGGGTAGAGGCACCTTCAGCACCATAAGTATGATGCGTCAGGCGGCTGTTGATGGACTGGGTCTTGCTTACCTGCCTGAAGACACAGTAGATAGCCTGATTAAGGAAGGCCAGTTGATTCAGGTTCTTGCTGACTGGTGCCCGCGCAGACCGGCTTATCATCTTTATTATCCCAGTCGCCGGCAGCATTCTCTGGCATTTACGTTAGTACTTGAAGCACTGCGCTACCACAAAGGCTGATATCCATCCTCCATGGCACCATTAAGAAAGCTGCCTTCTAAGCTCATGCTAAATTAAGCATATTATCTCTTAATGAAGCCGGAAGTATGATGATGACTCAATTTGAATAAAGTCTCTGACTACCTGTTCCTGATCCCTGATTTTAATGAGATATCCTTATGACAGATAAAAAAGTATGGCTGATCACCGGCGCAGGTCGTGGTTTGGGCCTTAATCTTGCCAGGGCAGCACTGGCTGCCGGACATATTGTTATTGCCACTGGCCGCGACCCGACCAAGGTGACCCGTGCGCTAGGCCAACACGACTCGCTGCTGATTTTAAAACTCGATATCACCAGTTTCGAGGATGCTGAAATAGCGGTTGCCGTTGCGATACAGACATTCGGGAAAATTGACGTTCTGGTTAATAATGCCGGGAACTTTTTTGCCGGATTTTTTGAGGAACTTAGTCAAACGCAGGTACGCAACCAGATTGATACGCTCCTCTTTGGCCCAATGAACGTCACCCGCGCGGTATTACCGGAAATGAGAAGCCAGAAACAAGGTCTGATTATTACGTTGTCTTCAACGGCCGGGATCGGCGGTATCGCTTTTTGCAGTGCCTATTGTGCCGCTAAATTTGGTGTGGAGGGATGGATGGAATCATTGGCACTGGAGGTGAAAAAATTTGGCATTAACAGCATGCTTGTTGAACCCGGATTTTTCCGTACAGAGTTGTTATCCAATGATTCAACTCAGTATGCCGAACTCTCAATCAATGATTATGCCGACGATACCAGGGCGACAAAAACAGCATGGCAGGGCATGGACGGAAAGCAGGGAGGCGATCCCCAAAAACTGGCCGAAGCACTGATTCAGCTTGCTGAACTTGAACACCCACCGGCGCGTTTTGCGGCCGGAGCTGACGCAGTAGAAACTTTTGAAGCAAAAGCTAAAACTCTTAATGATCAAGCTAATGCCTTACGTGAATTATCTTCTTCACTCTCTTTAGATACTGATTGATTACGGGTTATTGATTGGGAGCCGCTAAAGTGGCTCCTTAAATCGAGATGCATTTTTATTTACAGATAACGTCCGCTCTTCGCTCATAGCCTACTGTGCCTGTCACAATAGAAAATTAACGTGTGAATATTTGTCACTGCACTCAAAGTTTCATTTCCATTTATGACGAGAATATCATACTTTTATCAATCACCTGGCACCGTCCAGTCGCTTAGCTACGGCACCGCCCATCGCTATGCTATTGATTAACAACCACGAGGTTGATCATGCAGCATCCCGTTAAATTTGGTCGTATAGCAGCCGTAATACCCGTAAAAAACATCAAAATTTCCAGTGAGTTCTACATCAATGGACTGAGTTTCAATGATGTTTTTGCAAATGGAGACCCTGTGGGCTTCATGATATTAAAGCGTGAAGACGCGGAGCTACATTTGACTCTGCAGCCACAGCACAAAGCGCCTTCCTTTCCCGTCGCGCACCTTCTTGTAGATGACGCAAATGCACTTTATACCCAATGTCAGAATATCGGTGCCAAAATTATCAAAAGCATACAAGATAAAGATTACGGCATTCGGGCATTTGTTTTCGCTGATCCCGATGGAAATCGAATAGACGTTGGACAGATTCTGAGGAAGTAATTAAGAGTAGTCTTTGCGCAAATCGGTCGCCAATAAATGGCGACCGAACTGACAGGGAAAAATATGACCTGCTCCCCGCTGATTAACACACAGTAATGCTGTTAATACCTGTGGTGATTCATTACATCCACTTTTCGCTCATAGCTGGCAGGGTGTGCAGACTATAAAACGCATTCCAGGACACCCTTCGACAGCAAGACTTAAGTATTCAAAAGCAAGATGTCCCTCATCGGGATGCGTAATACGTTTGATCGTCGAAGGGAGTTGTAAAACGTCATTACGCGGCCACCAGGCCCGAAACTCCGGGCTTTCTTCTTTCAGCAATGAGATAAGTCTTTCAAAGTCAGGATCCCCAACATAATGAGCACAGTCAGATCTGAACATGGCGAGTGAAAGGGGAGCCAGCGTGTCCCAGTCAGCGAGGATTTGGCGGTGTGACTGACTGGTAAACATCATATGCATTAAATTCCGATGGTCCCCCTCCAGCCTGCCAAAATCACCAAACACCCGGACAGCATCATCATTCCAGGCCAGGATATCCCACCGACAACCCAGCACATAGGCAGGTTGACCGACCAATGCCTTAAGCATTCTTGTCAAAGAATCAGGGACATGTTCCTCTGTTTTTGGTTTTTCCTCGGAAGAGGACATTGCTGCAAGAGTAAAAAGATGATGTTTTTCTGCCGGGTCAAGCTGAAGAGCCCTTGAGATGGCATCAAGCACTTCAACCGAGGGACGTACATCGCGTCCTTGCTCAAGCCATGTATACCAAGTACTCCCTATATCGGCAAGTTGCGCAACTTCCTCACGGCGGAGCCCCGGGGTGCGCCGCCGAAACCCCGATGGCAGCCCGACTTGCTCGGGCGACAACCTGGCCCGACGGGACTGCAGAAAACTCCCGAACTCCCTGAGCCGTGAGCGGTGTTTGTCAATTTTAGCATCCGACATTTACTTTCCCCGGGTAGTGCTGATACCAGGATAATACCAGTACTGGTTAGCGTCTTTGAGATGATTAAACTCTTCATCAGTTTCTCTCTATCGGAGCAAATACCATGACTGATGAATCTAAAATTATCTTGATTACAGGTTCAACGGACGGCGTTGGCCGGAAGGTGGCTGAACGACTGGCTGTCTCCGGGAATAAAATACTCATACATGGACTTAACCATCAACGCGGTGAGGATGTCGTTCAGTTTATTCGTAATCAGGGCGGTGACGCCACCTTCTTTCACGCAGATTTTTCCTCGCTTGATGGGGTCAGACAGCTTGCGGCTGAAGTCCGTCAGGAGCATTCCAAACTTGATGTACTCATAAACAATGCAGGAATAGGTGTTTCGGGAAACTGGCCGGGACGAACAGAAAGTGTTGACGGATTCGAGCTACGTTTTGCAGTGAATTATCTTGCAAGTTTTCTGCTAACCCGCCTTCTGCTGCCTGCACTTTTCTCTGCTGAAAAAGCACGTATTGTCAATGTGTCCTCCGCTGGTCAGCAAGAAATAGACTTTGAAAATATCATGCTGACTCATCATTACAGCGGGGAACGTGCGTACTGCCAAAGCAAACTCGCCCTGATACTTTTCACTTGTGACCTTGCCCTGGAACTCGGTAGCAGCAACATCGCGGTTAATGCTCTGCATCCTGCTACCTATATGAACACCTCTATGGTTAAAAATGACGGCATGCCGGCTCTAAGCAGCGTTGAAGAAGGTGCTGATGCCATTCTTCAGCTTGCCATTTCACCCAGTACCGAAGGACAAACAGGTCTTTATTTTGACCGGTTTTTACCCGGTCATCCGCATCGACAAGCGTTTGACATGGCCGCACGCACGGCATTAAGGGCTACAAGTTTCGTCCTTACCAACCTGCAGGACCCGATGCAACAACAGGGTTAACAAACTGTAATATCCTAAAAAAGGAGTATCAGTATGTCACAGCAAAACATCGTAATTATCGGCGGTTCATCCGGGATTGGCCTTGCCACAGCCCGTCAGCTTCTCAGCGAGGGTCATAAGGTCACCATCGCAGGACGCAGTTCTGCTCGGCTGGAAGAAGCAGAAAAATCGCTGACAGGAGAAATTCATACGCTGAGACTCGATGCGGTTAACGAGGAAGAACTGCAGGAAGCTTTCAGCTGTATTGGCAGTTTTGACCACCTCGTCCTGGCACTGGGAAGCAGCAAAGGAGCCGGGCCTTTTCCATCCGTTTTACTGGCTGACGTAAGGGCCGGGTTTGAGGAGAAATTTTACGCGCATTTTGCCACAGCCCAGGCCGCAATCCCTTATCTTCGTAAGAATGGAAGTCTGACTTTTGTCAGTGCGGTAACTGCACATGCCGCCATGCCCGGTACAGCGGGGATTGGTGCAGCAAATGCAGCTGTCGCAGCACTTGTGCCTACCCTGGCTTCCGAATTACGGCCACTGAGGGTTAACGGTGTGTCTCCGGGGGTGATTGACACCCCCTGGTGGGATTTTCTTTCAGAAGAAGATAAATCAACTGCGTTTAATGAATATGCAGGATCAACACCAGTAGGCAGGGTGGGCAACTCTGATGATATCGCTGAAGTGATTCGTTTCTTAATTACGAATACGTTTGTTACAGGACAGACGATTATCTGTGATGGAGGCCTGAAACTAGGTCAAGGTTAAGAAGGTGAAATACGTAAGGATATTTCGGATATCACACAGGATGCTTAAAATAACTTAATACTGACATCTGTTGGGCAGGTGATGTCAGTATTCAATTCCCACTATTTTACAACTCTCTGGTTGTACTAACATGGTTTTCTCCCTTGTAATGATATCAACTTTAATTCCACACACCTATTGAGAGGCGGCTTTTAACAGCCATCTGTCTGACTCATTGGCGGGCTGGATATGAATGGGCTGAATGTCCGCTCCTCGCTCTTTGCGGACCTGTGCAAGTTACTTTCTGGGGTATGTTTTACGTTTTATTGCGCTCGAACAGAGGCATTAATAGGAAAAATGGAAAATTAAATTTATGGCTAAGATCCAATACAACCTAACCCGTGGAAGCGATGTCATCCGTGATGGGATGTACCTCGAACTATCTGAGGCTGGAACATCCCCCTTCCGGCAAATTGCTGAAGTCTTCTATTCCGATGTAACTCATGAGTTCTCTTTTTCTTGCTACGAAGGATGCATCCCTCTGAAAGAGATTGAAAAGCTCATTCATGAAGCTAAAAAATTGCTTCCGCCAACAAAGCAGGAACCTTGATGGGCCTGAACGTTAGCTGAGTGCCAGGAGCTGAAGTTGCCTGCTGGTTGAACATCGTGTTTACTTGATATCCGGTGGTCACTTTATCTGAGGGAACATTTTGAAGATCAAAAAGATGGTTTTAGCGAGTGTAGTGGTGTTAACAGGGTGTGTGGTTGCCGATATGGACTCCTCTAATTACGATTATGTTCCCTGGGTCCAGGTATTTCAGAAACCGGAGGCTTCTGGCTTAACCAATGTTGCGCAGCGTAAAGCCGATCTGTATAGCTGTGGTGTTAACCCCAGTGCAAACCTTGATGGTGGTCACTGGAGCTTGAATCGCATAGAGCCCGGAGAGACAATGGAGCGTTTTGATGCCAGGCGTAATCACATTCTGAGCTGCATGAATCAAAAGGGATACAAAGTGTATGACTTTGGTGATTGTGGCCCGATAAAAGCCCCGACAGGACTTTGTCCTAATTAGCCAGAACAAGATTGCTAAACCGACATGTCTAAACCAAACCCAAAAAGGGGCGTTACTCTCTTAGGCAATTATGCAAACGATGTGAATAATTTCCGTTCTTCATTCAATGCAGACCTTGGTTAAGTTAGTCTATTCTCTCCTTGCCAAAAACGATCGTTAGCAATAGCTCAAACCGTCAACATATTAAGTAACGTATTGGTAAAGGGCAGGGCATGATTAATTGGAAACATTCTAAACTGGGGTTAAGGTATGGTAGGGCGATGAAAACAAAAGAGGATATACCTAAACGTTTATCCTCTTTATTGGCATATTAAATTACTGCATTACTGGATAATCAGTGTAACCTTCGACGCCGCCGCCATAATAGGTCGCCGGATCGGCACTGTTCATTTCGGCCCCTGTTTTAATACGGCAGGTGAAATCCGGGTTAGCCAGAATCATCTGGCCGTAAGATTCCAGTTCGGCAAGTCCGGACTGGAGATCATCACCGATGTTTTCTCTGCTTTTCCCAGGGCGATTCAATATCAGCGGCTGCGTCCATAATGCCCGCAGCTCACCCAGCAGTACCTCATTGCCCATATGCATAATGTGCAGGTAACTCAGTCCTAGCTTATTCAGTTCAGCAACCAGGTAACGATAAAGCGCCGGACCTTCTTCACCTTCATTAATACCCCAAATCTGACTGCCCGGGGAAAGACGGATCGCGGTTTTGTCCGCACCAATCTCACCTGCAATGGCTGCCGCAACCTCCAGCGCAAAACGGGCACGGTTCTCTATGGAGCCGCCATATTCATCGCAGCGCTGGTTGGCGCTCGGTGCTAAAAACTGATGTATCAGATAGGCATTAGCGCCGTGGATCTCCACGCCGTCAGCACCGGCCTCAACAGCACGCCGTGCCGCATAGCGAAAATCAGCAACTGTGTTGTGGATTTCTTCCGTTGTCAGTTCGCGAGGCACCGGAATATCCTGCATTCCGCTTGCAGTAAACATCTGTACGCCGGGAGCAATGGCTGAAGGCGCCACACCCTGACGATGGTGTGGCGTATTGTCAGGATGATTCATGCGGCCCGTATGCATAAGCTGGATGAATAGATGGCCGCCCTTATTGTGAACGGCTGAGGTGATTTTTTTCCAGCCGGCCACGTGTGCTTCGGTGTAAATACCGGGAGTCATTAAGTAACCCTGCCCGTCATCGCTGGGCTGCGTCCCTTCTGCAACGATCAGCCCCACCCCGGCGCGCTGTGTATAGTATTCAACCGCAAGGTCAGCCGGTGTGCCGTCATATTCAGCACGGCTGCGGGTCATTGGGGCCATCACCAGACGGTTGTTCAATGTATATTGCCCGAGTTTGAATGATGTAAATAATTTATCCATTTTTAATTTCCTGTGGCCTAATAATAAAAATATGTCGTTAAAATAGGCTGTGTTAATAAATAGCAACAATAATGTAGATATTCAGCGTGCAGACAAAATATATAAATAAATTCAAAGATACTTGATTTATAATGTCGAATTAATATAAAAACATTCCCGATAAAAGGGTGATAAAACATCCGGCGTGTTTTTTTTGAAAAATTAAAATATTGTATTTCTCCGGTAATTGGAAAGAATACTGTTCAGCCCGTAATATTTTAGAAACACCCTTACAGGCGCGGGCGCATGTTTCCACTGAACATACCGCCACGAAACACTTTTGCAGCCGGGTCAGTAGTGAAAAGTACCATATCAGTGGTTTCCATCGCGGTGATAGTGTGAACTTCGTTGTCTTCGATAAGGATGCTTTCACCCGTACTAAGGGCAGTTTCACCAATTCGGGCCGCGCCCTCAAATACATATAACAGGCGCACTACGCTATCGTTCGGAACCGCCGGTAGCGTCAGCTCACCACCGCCAGCAAGTCGTGTGTCCTGTATCCACGTCTGAGAACGGAAAGTTAACGGCGCATTTTCAGGGCCGGCAATCAGCCGCCAGTTATTGTCACTGTAAGGCGTGCCGAAATCATGAAACTGCACCTGAGGTGTCAGGTTGGTTTCTGAGGGGCGAATGAAAATCTGCAGACATTGCATTGATTCACCTTTTTCACCCAGAATGCGTTCCTCATGCTGGAAGGTATGTCCGGCGTTCATGAGCATCAGTCGGGTATCAGTAATCTCTTCCTCATTACCGACCGTGTCCAGATGCAGCATTCTGCCTTTACGCATGTAAGTGAGAATTTCATCATCCTTATGAGGATGCATTGGAATTACCGTTCCCGCTTTTACGTTCGCCTGGTCAATACGACCAATTGCACCAATACCGCTGTCGTATGAATTCTGCACCATACCCGGCCAGAGGATATCGATGCCGAAACCGCCAGAACCATGTTGATGTTTACTGCTGTTTTCAATTTTAAACATTGTCGTTACTCTCCTGTCCGGGAGGGCAGACTCACACGGAAGGCGTAAAATCTCTTCCGCACGAGCCTGCTGGCTCATTCATTACTGGAAGGACTCCATCAATACCTGGACCAGTTTCTCGCCCTGAGGTGTTGCCCAGCTTCCTGCCAGCTCAGCAATCAGCTGGTTGGTTGTGGTGAGCGTAATGCCATTTTTGTCCATGCGGCGCAGCGCAATGTCATCAGCCATTTTGGTTGGCGAGGCACCGGCGTCAGCAACGACCTGCACGTCAAAGCCTGCTGCAACCAGTGTCAGTGCCGGGTATACCGTACAGACGTCATTGGTTACACCCGCAATAATCAGTTTCTTTCTGCCGGTGGCTTTAACCGCGGCGGCAAAGTTCTCATCGTCCATGGCGTTAACGATGCCCAGGCGCTTGATTCGTGCTTCAAACTCTTCCGGCAGAATGGTTTTCAGTTCTTCAACCAGCGGGCCCTGGGCATACTCTTCCATGCTTGAGGTCAGCACCACCGGCATATTCAGAATTGCAGCAGATTTGGCCAGCATCAGCGCATTACGTTTTAACTCTTCAAAAGGCATGGATTTTGCCCAGCCCATAGTGCCGACCTGATGGTCAATTAACAGCATGGCAGCGTTGTCAGCGGTGAATTTTTCAAAGCTCATGATATCTATCCTGTAAGTTATGGTTAAACACCTGATAAATAGAAACTTTTATCAGAATCAAGGCAGGGTTTTATTCATTTCTCCTGCGAATGATTAAAGTATAGCCTGTTACTTTTTGGTATAAATAGCTAATATCAGAATTGAATATTCCATCATTGGCACAATTAACATGGAACTACTTAACCATATGTCTTACTTTGTCGAGGTCGTCAAAGCACACAGTTTTCGTGGTGCTGCTGAGGCGCTCGGCATGCCTAATTCCACGCTGTCCCGTAAAATAAACGAGCTTGAAAAATTTATCGGCCTGAGGCTGTTACACAGGACGACACGTAAGATTGAACTGACCGAAGCCGGTCAGATTTATTACGAACGAAGCCGGCGTATCATTGATGAAGCGCGTCTGGCGCATGAACAGTTGGGTTCTCTCCTGGCTCAGCCACAGGGCATGCTGCGGGTCTCTTTACCGGCCGATTTTGCGGTGATTATTCTTGCTCCCTTTATTAAAGAATTTTCAGACTGTTATCCTGGTATCAGCTTCGATTTCGACTTAACGCCGAGAAACGTTGATTTGGTATCGGAGCCCTATGATCTGGCTGTTCGCATGGGGAGTTTGCCCGATTCCGGACTTATTGCGCGCAAGCTCGGGTCGCTTTCGCGCAGTCTTTACGCGTCCCCCGACTATTTAGTTCAGAATGGCAATCCGGGTAACCCAGATGAGCTGACGGATCATGAATGTATTGGTATGCGGCAGGATAAGCCCGGTTACTGGCACTTACATCGCGAAGAAAGCCGGATTAGCCTTAAAATTTCCGGACGCTTTCAGATGAACAGCATTGGTATGATGCGTCGTTTTGCCTCAATGGGAGCAGGCATCGCGATTTTACCTGACAAAATTGTCGGTGAAGACGTTGCGGACAATAAATTGACCCGGATATTGCCTGAATGGAAGGCGGACGCGGTCACGATTTATGCTCTGACTGAAACACGGCTGCTACCCGCGAAAACTCAGGTGTTTATTGAATTTATGCGTGAGAAACTGAGCGAGGAGGTGGGCTGACACGCCTTGTGTTGCTTCCTGTCATGCTCATCACTGTGACCGGGGGTTGATACTTCCCCCATCGGTCTGCTGGGGTATTTGCGGAGGGGCGGGTATTCATTCGTTTGTGCTGAGACAGACAAACGGCTCAAATCGATTGCAATCATCAGCATGTTTAATATTTTGTTTACTATTATTGCGATGTAGTTTCTTTGGCTCACATATCTTGATTTATTCCGGAGTTATCGGGGAAGATTTTGGTGTTTTACCCTAACGCTCAGCACGCAGTTGTTTGACCCATTTCGTCATCGTGGAAAGGCCAACTTTCATAGCCCTCAGCAGCGTCAAAGACGGTGTAATTTTGGTCGACAACCTACTGAGAGGATGCGCGTTTGAATTCAGGACTAAATTTCTTCTTTTCATTGGAGCACCTGTGTTGTTCTGGGGTGAGCATATCACCTCTGTTCAGGTGGCCAAATTCAGTAAACCACTACAATCCCTTTATCTGCTTCATCGCTGATGAACGACAGGGTGGCCCGCTATTTATACGAAGGAAATAAGATGTTTTTGCCAGATTCAGGTTTTACAAAAACCGTATATCAATCGTCTTCACAAGCATGAATCGACAACTGTTTGTTTCTCTGGACGGGCCTAAGGGAACCGGTAAAACCACTCTGCTGGAAGCCATTACGAAAGTACTCAGGGCAGACAACAAGAAGGTAATCCGACTTTGCGAGAAAAAAAGTGATCCCTTCAGGGGGGAAACAATGGCTCTCGTTAACCGGCTCGCAAGAAATCCCTCCCTGGATTTAGAATTGGAGGTTTGTGCGCGCTTTGCGGATAGTCGTGCATGGATTTCCCGGAAAGTGCTGACTAAACAGCCACCGGACAGCATTATCTTGATGGATCGCTGGTACCCGTCGGATGCCGCGTTTCGCAGGATGGTGCCATTCGCAGAGATTTTGCAGCTTAATATTGAACGAAATGTGAGAACGCCTGACCTGCATGTCGGGGTTGTTACTGCGCCGGATATTTCATGGGCGAGAGCCGCGGCGCGGACGCGCGGGCTGAGTAGTACGGTGATTCATAAACTGGAAGAACATGTCGCTTGTACTCAAGCGTTCGAGCGGGAAATGGCTGGTCAGGGCTGGGTTTTATGCCGTAATGAAGGAACGATTGAAGACGCAACGAGGCAGGTGATCGTTGAGATTTACAACGCGCTTGGATGTTCTGCCGGCACCGGTTTAGCGTGCTGATCTTCCGGCGTATGCCGCCAGTCATTACGGCAACCTGTTTCCACAAAACCAAAAAGCCCGCTTAAGTTTCCTTAAGCGGGCTTTTCTAAATTTGGCTCCTCTGACTGGACTCGAACCAGTGACATACGGATTAACAGTCCGCCGTTCTACCGACTGAACTACAGAGGAATCGTGTGAACGGGGCGCATGTTATCCAGAGGGGCGCGGAGTGTCAACGCTAAAATCACGAAAACCTTCCGACTGCTCAGCAACTAATCAATGCGGCGATAAAACAGGACTTTTCCACTGAAAATCGCCGTGTATCACGCGTGTTAACAATCGCAGCGCTGGCCGCGAAGTTGCCTTGCCAGCGGGTCCTGCTGATAAAAACGGGCAAAATGACCGTATACCAGCGGAAAACGTTCTGAAAGCAGTTCTGGCGCACTAAAAAAGTATTCCGATAATACCGCAAAGCATTCTGCCGGATCGGTCGCGGCGTAGGCATCCATGCTGGCGGCTTCTTCGCCGACGGTGTCGATCTCATCTTGCAGATTTTGCATGGCGGCCTGCAAATCATGTTCCCACGCGACCACTTCCCGCAGCGGGATTGGCGGGATCCCGCTGACTTCGCCGCCGTTGCGCATATCGAGCTTATGCGCCGCTTCGTGGATCACCAGATTGAAACCGGAGTTGTCGAACGAATCTTCGATATCCTGCCAGTTCAGCACAATCGGACCCTGATCCCAGCTTTGTCCGGCGTGGATTTGTGAACCGGCGTGAACCAGCCCGTTTTCATCCTGCCACGGGGAATCGACGACGAAAGGGGAAGGGTAAAGCAGAATCTCATGAAAACCATCGAGCCACGATGCGCCCAGTTCCATCACCGGAAGGGCAAACAGTAAGGCGATGCGCGCCTGCATCTGTTCTGTCAGTTCGACGCCCTGCAACGGAACCAGCCGCTTTTGCGTCAGCAGCTGACTAGCGACCTGAATTAGCCGCTGTTTCTCCTCCTCGTTTAGGGAAGATAATAGCGGGATATTCAGAGCGTCATTCCACGCGTCCGATTTTTCAATTTTCAGGTCATTCGCTTTCCACGGCCACTTAATCATCATCTTGCTCGCAAAGTGATCATTCGAATTTTCAGCAGAGTTTACTGACTGACTACGTCAATACATGTAACTTCAACAAGTTAGCCGCTCTGCCGGGCTGAGTCTGTGTGGATGTTACACATCGGCGGATTTTTAGCAAAAAGCGCACGCATCTTATAAGACGTAGCTCACGTTATTATTCTAGTCGCAGAATATAAGGCTGTTATCGTTACAGCCATTTTTCCATAAATTCTGTTGCCGGCACCGGCTTTCCGAAAAAATAACCCTGAAAATAGTCGAGATGGAAGGGCGTCAGATAGTCGATCTGCTCCTGAGTCTCGATGCCTTCCGCCACAATAATCAACTGCAAACGCTTCGCCAGATCAATTACGTTATCCACGATATGCCCGGCCAGCGCGTCCGTACCGATGCGGCCAATAAAGCTCTGGTCGATTTTGAGGATATCGATGTGGAATTTTTGCAGGTACGTCAGGCTGGAGTGGCCGGTACCAAAATCATCCATGGCAATCAGCACGCCCATTCTGCGCAGCGCACTGAACAGACTGTGGGTGATTTCACTCGATTCAATCAGCTCGCGTTCGGTCAGCTCCAGCACCAGGCGGATCGGTTTATCTTTGAACGCATTCAGGAACGCTTTGCAGTCTTCAATCAGCGTCAGGTCTTTGAAATGTCCGGCGCAGATGTTGAAACCGAAATGGAAATCATCCGGCAGTTGCGCGGCAATCGGCCCAAACTGATCGCGCACCTGCGCCATCATCAGGCGGGTCATCGGCACAATCAGCCCGCTCTCTTCGGCTAATGGAATGAACTGATACGGCGGGATCAGGCCCGATTGCGGATGCTGCCAGCGCATCAGCACTTCGCCGCCGGTAAGCCGGTGATTTGTGCCGTCCACCACCGGTTGCAGGAACGGAACAAACTGCTTTTTCGCCAGCGCATCTTTCAGCGTGGAGATCGGGCTACCCACGCGGCCAAGCAACATGTAGGTCATCAACGCGATGAAAATGCTGACCAACGGAAACAACACCAGGCTGACAGCCGCGTAATCAAACACATATCGCCACTGGTCACTGTTACGGATCACCAGCCGCATGTTGTAGGGATAACGCGCCGACGCCAGCACCATTTTTGTTCCATCCGGCCAGCCTTCACCCTGATGAATTTTGCCCTTGCTGTCCATCCACTGATCGCCGACCTGCAGAATCAGGTAAGCGTGCGTGCTGAGCAATTCAAGGATGTTATGCAGGAAATAGCCATCCACGCCAATCAGTATGCCGTTGCCCTTAATATCGCGACGATAAGCAATCAGCGGATGGCCCGGTGTGACAGGATTACCGCTCATGAGGAGTAAGGTTTCGCCTGCGTATTTGTTGGTGGAAACGTAGTCTATCTTTTTACCAAACAGCGAGGTGCAGTAAATGGTATCGCCGCGATAAAGGTTGACGGTTCGGACGTTCGGCACGCGTGCGACTTCCCAGCGTAAGGCCTGAATGACGTCCTGATCGCAGTCATGACCGACCAGATGCTGGACGGAATCGGCAGCGGTCGAGGCGTTGTTGAGCGTCATGTCCACAAGGCGGACAGATTGCGCCAGACTGGCGGCGGTATCGCGGCGTAATCCCTGTGAGGTTTGCCAGGAAATGGCCAGTACACCCAGTGCAGCCACAATGAAAAATGCCAGAACGGAAAGGCAAATCCGGATATACGGTCGGTTTAACCAGTTTAAGGCCAAAGGGAGTTCCACCAGTGAGCGCCACAGAGAGAAGTTTCGTTAGGTTAATAATAACCTATAAAGACTCAATCCTCTGTGACACCACACTTTTAAGATATTTGCCGCCCTGATAATTAACCTGCATTTGATGTAAATCATGAACGCTTCACTGTTTCCAAATATTAGTGTCTTTCCGAATTGCCAAGAGTATTATCCCGCCGATCACCTTACATTAAGCTATTTAGTATGGTTAAAGGTGAAGTTATCAGATTATTCTAACAGGGATCTTGTCATGTTCAGGAAATTATCTGCCGAGTTTATCGGCACATTTGTTTTGGTATTTGGTGGGTGTGGTAGTGCGATTTTCGCGGCGGGCTTTCCCGGCCTGGGGATTGGCTTTGCAGGCGTGGCGCTGGCATTCGGTCTGACCGTTCTGACCATGGCTTTCGCCGTCGGCCATATTTCCGGCGGTCATTTTAACCCGGCGGTCACGCTCGGATTATTCGCGGGCGGACGCGTTCCTGGCCGCGACGTGATGCCTTACATCATCGCGCAGGTGATTGGCGGGATTGCAGCAGCGGCGGTGTTATACGTTATCGCCAGCGGCCATGCTGGTTTTGACGCAACGACCAGCGGTTTTGCTTCCAACGGCTACGGCGAACACTCACCGGACGGCTACAGTCTCGCGGCGGCGATGGTGGCGGAAGGCGTTCTGACGGCTATCTTTCTGATCGTTATCCACGGCGCAACCGACAAACGCGCACCGGCGGGCTTTGCTCCGGTCGCGATTGGTCTTGCGCTGACGCTCATTCACCTGATCAGCATTCCGGTGACCAATACCTCTGTTAACCCGGCGCGCAGTACCGCAGTGGCGATTTTCCAGGGAACCTGGGCGTTGGATCAGCTGTGGATGTTCTGGCTGATGCCCATTGTGGGCGGTGTGACCGGCGGCCTGATTTACCGCTGTATTCTGGCCTCTAAAGACTAAAACCAGTTCGTGCTGTTTCGGTTTTATCGGGTTTTACTGGCGGCTTAAAGTTTGTAGCATAAGGTTTTAAGCCGCCTGTCCGATAAACGACAATAGGACTGAACGATGTTTTCCCGTTTGAAATTGCTCTTTTGCACTGCTGCTTTATCCCTTTGTGTCACCGCGCCCGCTTTTGCGGCCGATGCGCCTTCCTACGGTCCGCAATTACAGGGTTTTGATTACCCTTATCCGATCAAACAATATTCCTTTACCTCGCAGGGTGCGCCGCTGCAAATGGGCTATCTCGACGTCGCGCCGACCGGGCATAAAAATGGCCAGACGGTGGTGCTGATGCACGGCAAGAATTTCTGCGCCGCGACCTGGGGCGATACCATCCGCGCGCTGGCGGTGAAAGGTTACCGCGTGATTGCGCCCGATCAGATTGGGTTCTGTTCCTCCACCAAGCCGGGGCATTATCAGTACAGTTTCCAGCAGCTGGCGAACAATACGCATGACCTGCTGAAAAGCCTCAATATTAAGAAAGCGGTAATTGTCGGGCATTCCACCGGCGGGATGCTGGCGACCCGATACAGCCTGATGTTTGCGCCGGAAGTGTCAAAACTGGTGCTGGTTAACCCGATCGGCCTGGAAGACTGGAAAGCCAAAGGCGTGCCTTACCGCACGGTCGATCAGTGGTATGACCGTGAGCTGAAAACCTCGGCGGACAGCATTAAACAGTACGAGCTGAAAACCTATTATGTGAATAAGTGGAAGCCGGAATATGACCGCTGGGTTGATATGCTGGCAGGGTTGAATAACGGGCCGGGGCATAAACTGGTGGCGTGGAACTCGGCGCTGATTTACGACATGATTTTCACGCAGCCGGTGTTTTACGAATTTAAAAGTATCCGCGTTCCGACAACCTTAATGATCGGGACGTCCGATACCACGGCGATTGGCAGTGATATCGCGCCGCCTGCGGTGAAAGCGAAAATCGGCAATTACAAAGTGCTGGGTAAACAGGCTGCGAAGCTGATCCCACACGCGAAGCTGATTGAATTTGCCGGATTAGGGCATGCGCCGCAGATGGAAGAACCGGAGAAATTCAACGCCGCGTTGCTGAAAACGCTGGCGCGATGATTTAAAGAAACTCAGCAGAAAGAAAAGCCGCAGCACATCACGCGCTGCGGCTTTTTTATTGTGTTAATGACAAGAATTAACGCAGGTTATCCGGGAAGTTGGCCGGTAGTTCACTGGCGGCACAGTCGATGACGGTATCTTTATCCGCACCGCAGTCACGTACAAAAGTGATGGTGGCGAATTCGTCGATCACTTCGGTCGGGTACGCCGGGCCAGCATCGCGGTAAGAATTCATCAGCGGAATATGGTCGTTCTGGAAGCAGACAGTTTTTTCCGGATTGTTCATGATCCAGCGCGGGAAGAAGATGGTGCCGTGGAACACGTTGTCGGCCAGATTCACAATCAGGCTGACGTCGGTGCCGGTCGGTTCAGTCCATGAAATTTTGTAGACGTCGGACGCCACGCGGACGATATAAGCGCGCTGGTCTTTCACCCAACGGTTGCCGACCAGGCCGCTGTGAATACGGTAATCCAGCGTTTCGGCATTTTTCACATAAATTTCGTAGTTCCAGCCGTTGTCGTAAGTGTAAACAACGTGTTTGCCCACAAAACCGCTCAGGTCATGTTTATCGAAGCTGCTCATCGTAATTCTCCTTAACTCAGTGTTGGGATGAAACGTTTCGTTTCGTTGAGAAGAAGATTACACTTCATAAATCAGATATAAAAACGCTGATTTTCGATGTAAATCATCTAAAAATCAGAACGGTTATGTGCTGAAAAACGCATTCGGCAAGGAAAACTTTATGGCACTTCCGCGTACAACGCTGGAACAATGGGTGGTTTTACAAACGGTTATCGAGCAGGGCAGTTATGCTCAGGCGGCGCAGGTGCTTAACCGCAGCCAGTCATCGGTCAGTTACGCACTGAGTGGTTTGCAGGAACGCCTCGGGCTGTCGTTGCTGGAAATCCACGGACGTAAGGCAGTGCTGACCGAACAGGGGCGCGCGTTGCTGGTTCAGGCCAGCCCGCTGATCACCGCGTTTTTGCAACTGGAGCATCGCGCCGCCGGTTTGAAAGGCGGCGTACGCACGGAACTCAGTCTGGTGGTGGACAGTGTGTTTCCGAAAAATCGCCTGTTTCGTGCGCTGAAAGTGTTCCAGCAGCTTTTTCCCGATACGCGCGTCCATCTGACGGAGATCCTGCGCGGTGAAAGCATTGAACAGCTTAACGAGCGGTCGGCGGATTTGTACATCACCACGCTGGCGCCGGAGAATGCAATCCACGGGCGCTTTTTGCTGGATGTCGATTTCGTGCCGGTGGCGAAAAGCGATCATGCGTTGCTACAACTTCCCGTTCCCCTGACGGCGCAGGATCTGGCGCGCTTCCCGCTGATCAGCGTCGCGGACCGGCCTATGCCGCGCACCGATAATCACGCTTCCGGGACGATTGCTAACTGGACATTTACCACCGTTGGCGCAGCGATGGAGGCGATTGCGGTGGGAGTAGGATACGGCTGGCTGCCGCTGGAAAGTGTGCAAAGTGCGCTGGATAGCGGGCAACTGAGTCGTCTGGCGTTATCGGCCAGAACGGTGCGGCAAACGGCGCTGTATATGATGCTGGATAATGAGTCGGAGCGGTTTGACCAGACCGTCAGCGCGCTGGCAAAAAGCATTGTGGCGGAATGTGGTTTGCTGCCCTGAAGCAGGCAGCAAATCCTCAGGTTAAAACGAAAGTCAGGCGTGCGGGGCTTTGCAGGCTGCAAGAATATCCAGCTGCGGGTCATGTTCCGTAGTCTGCACATTCATGACACTGAGCACGGTGTGGAACAGATTATCCTGCGACACATCGTCTTTCGCCGCATTGGCCTTCAGGCACTGCAGATCGATGCCCTGCGCTTTGGTGTAGCCGTCAGACAGCCAGAAAAGCATCGGAACATGCGTCTGCTGGGCAGGTGCCACGCTGTATGGCGTACCATGCAGATACAGGCCGTTTTCACCCAGCGATTCACCGTGATCGGAAAGATAAATCACCGCCACGTTGTATTTATCCTGATACTGCTTCGCCTTTTCAATCACCTGAGATACCAGATAATCGGTATACAGCAGGGTGTTATCGTAGGTATTCACCAGCTGTTCCTGCGAACAGTTTTCGATATCGCTGCGCTCGCAATCGGGCATGAACTTGCGGAATTCCGGCGGATAGCGTTTGTAATACGTCGGGCCGTGGCTGCCAATCAGGTGCAGCGCAATCAGGGTATTTTTACCGTCCGGACGGATGTCGTCGTCGATATTTTGCATCAGCGCCATGTCGTAACAGGTATCGCCATCGCAATATTTGCCGTCTTTTTTCGTGTCGATAATGACGTTCGGCACGCGGTCACACACGCCTTTACAGCCTTCGTCGTTATCTTTCCAGAAAACAGAAACCCCGGATTTATGCAGAATATCCAGCAATCCTTCGCTGTTACGCGCACGGTTGGCGTCGTAGTGGGTGCGTTTCATATTCGAGAACATGCACGGAACTGAAATCGCCGTCGCCGTCCCGCAGGACGTCATTTTGTTGAAATACAACACATCAGGGATTGCCTGCGTGTACTGATTGGTCGGTTTGGCGTAACCGTTCGATGACTGATTTTGCGCACGCGCGGTTTCACCCACGACCAGGAAGACCAGATTGGGTTTCTGACCCGGCTGCTGCACCAGTTTGGCGTCGTTACCCAGCGTCTGGAACGGCACTTTTGGCGTGAAATAACGGTGATTCATGTACTGGAAGGCGCTGTACAAGTAATTCGTCGGCACGATTTCCAGATTCAGCGTGCGGTTGTTACGGCCCACTGAAGCGTAATCTTTGTAGAACACACCGGCTATGGACGCGACCACCAGCAGGGAAATCACCATCGACACCAGACGTACACCCAGACGGCGGAGCACGGTTTTTTCATAGGTGACGGGGGTTAAAAACAGCAGGATCGCGGGCAGGATGCCGGTGAAGACAAACCACAGCACCACTTTCAAATTCAGGTAAGACGTCGCTTCCGCAGACTGGGTGTCCAGAATGTTTTCGATCATGCCGCGGTCAAACACCACCTGATAGGTCATCATTGCGAAACTGGCCAGCGCACTGACCGGCAGCACAATGATAAAGAAAGGCTTAAGCAGCGGGCGGAAAGTGAATGGCGTGAACACAAAGTTCAGCGCGGCAAAAAGCACCACCGGAATGGTCAGCGCGAACAAAAGATTGCAGGCAGGCAACGCATGAAGAATGCGGTAAAAGTGCAATAAAATCGGCAGATTAACGACAAAAGTAAAATACAGTGTCAACAGTAAAGTCAGCTTGAAATAGCTAATCTTCGGCAATATATAGCGCAATGAAAACTCCCAACATGCTGAGGTCGCGGGCGTTAATGTGATGGAAACATAACGTGCAGAAATGATTTTGCGCGAATCATATAACTGCAAGCTTAAGAAAGCCTTAATGCTGCTGTAACAAAATACTGATCCTTTCCTTACCGTTTACATTTATAGAAAAGGTTCAGAAAATAAATAAAATATAACAGGCTGGGTTAGTGGCCTGAAACCCTTATGCTGTGCGGCATGGCGAAGCATGTGGCGAAAAAATAACCGCTTCGTTTAAACCTTTCTGAGTGCGTTTCCTCCGCTCATTTTGACTTTCCTCCCTGATTAATCCCGACAGGCTTAATTCACTACTGGTAGCGCCTCAGCTATCGGAAGGATGTACGCGTTGATTTCATCTTCGGCCTCCATTGCGGCCAGCAGTATCATTGAACCCGGTGTCGTTATCGGCCCGCAGGTGGTTATCGGCCCTTTCTGCTTTATTTCCGCCGGTGTTCACATCGGTGAAGGGACGCACATTGCCTCCCACGTCGTGATTAACGGCAACACCCGCATCGGGCGTAACAACATGATAGGAATGGAATCTTCAATCGGGGAAGTCAGTCAGGATCTGAAATATGCCGGGGAAACCGCCGGGCTGGCAATCGGCGACGACAACCGGATTGACCGTCACGCAACGATCCACCGCGGCACCGCGCAGGGCGGCGGGTTCACGCGGATTGGTAACCGGAATATTTTCGACGGCGGTGTGCATATCGGGCATGACTGCCAGGTGGGTAACGACACGTTTATCGGCGAAAACAGCGGGCTGGCGGGGCACGTCACGTTGGGCGACGAAGCACGGATCGACGCCATGTGCGCCGTGCATCAGTTCTGTATTGTTGGCGCGGGCGCACGCCTTTTGCAAAGTACCTGCGTGGTGCAGGATGTGCCGCCTTACGTGCTGGCCGCTGGCAACCGCGCCGTGCCGCAGGGCATTCATGAACAGGCGGCAGCATATCTCGGCTGCGATGTGATGCAGCAGAAGGTGATCAGGCATTTGTACGATTTGCTGTATCACCAGCAGGCGGCGGTCGACGGGGTGAAGCAGGAGATTGAACGGCTCAGTCAGGAATATCCTTTATTGCGCCATTTTAATGAATTTTTCACCCGTTCAGCGCGCGGTATTATTCGCTGAACGGGTGAAATGAAGGCGTCAGGCTTCGAGTGCCAAAAGCGCAAACGTCGCCAGCCAGTGCTCACCCATATAGGTGCTGTCAAGGTGATCCAGCGCGCTGTGAAGATGCGCTTCTGCGGTCTGACGCAGCAGCGCCGCACGCGGATCGCCTGCCGGTAATGCCGCTGCAAGGGAACGCTGGCACCAGGCGCGGCTGAGGTTCAGCCCGTCAAGATGGCCGATTTTCCCGTCGCTGCGGTCGGTGACCGTGGCCGGTGTGAACAGCGTCGCCGGCTGGCTGTGCGCTAAGTCCGGCAGGAACCGCCCGAACCATGTCACAAACGCATCGCCCGGTAGCACGCGGCGCATCAGTTCTGCTTCCATCAGCGACGGCGAAAGAAACTCATCGCCGCCCGGTTCCCACGCCTGACAATGGACATCTTCCAGATGCCAGCGCAGTGCCGTTTCTTCAATCAGTTCCGCCAGTTTGTAATGCTTCACGCAGCGGGCGTAACCGAGCGTCAGTGCCAGCGCAAAGGCCGTATTGAAGTGGCTGCCGACGCGCAGCGGATAGGTGGCTTTCGGCAGGAAATTCGCAAAACTTTTCTCAAAGAACCGGCTCATCGGTGCCAGCGTTTTTGCCCACTGCGCCGCCTGCGGCAACGCCATTTCGTTCAACTGCTGCGTCAGCGCCAGAAACCAGGCCCAGCCGTAAGGCCGTTCAAATCCGGCGTGCTGCGGCTGGCGCAGATAGTCCATCTCGCCGGCTACGTTCTCGTCGGTGAAATGCGCGCTGACCACGGCAATAATCGCACCGGCTTCCGGTAAATCCGGGAAGCGATCCAGCAAACGTAATAACAGCCAGTAGCCGTGGACGCAGGAATGCCAGTCGTAGCTGCCGTAAAAAATCGGGTGCAGCTGGCGTGGCGTCTGCGCATCGGCGGCGCTGCTCATGGCGTGCATCAGTTTATTCGGAAACTCACGCGTCAAATGATTCAGCGCCAGCGAGGCAAAGCGCGACGCCATTTCCGGCGTCAGTGAAGTTGTCATCGTCATCTCATTTCCTTATCAGAAGCGGAACACAAACAGGTACATGAACGCGGTGTTAACCAGCAGCAGTAACACGCCGGTTTTCCACTGCACCTTGATCACGCCGTTTTTATCCTGCAATTCGAGCAACGCCGCAGGCACGATATTGAAGTTGGCCGCCATCGGCGTCATCAGCGTACCGCAGAAACCGGACAACATGCCGATGGCGCCCATAATGGCCGGATTGCCGCCGAGCTGATTGACGATAAGCGGCAGGCCGATACCGGCAGTCATCACCGGGAATGCCGCAAAGCCGTTGCCCATAATCATCGTGAACAACGCCATGCCGAAGGTATACGCCACTACAATCGCCAGCGGAGAACCGAGCGGAATAATATTTTTGACCAGCTCCGACACCACGCCACCGACGCCTGCCAGCGCAAACAGCGCGCCGAGTGCGGCCAGCATCTGCGGCAGAATGGCTGCCCAGCCGACAGTATCCATCGTCTGACCGCCCGCTTTAATGGCTTTTACCGGCGAATCACGCAGCATCACCAGCGCGACGATAAACGCCACCAGCGTGCCGATCACCAGCGAAATCAGCGTGACGTTTTTGGCTTCCACCAGCGGCGTGTATTTCAGCGTCAGCGTGCCAATCAGCGTCACAATCGGAATGAGCAGGGCAGGGACAAACAGCTTATTGCCGAAACGCTTCGCACCGGCTTCGCGTTTTTCCACCAGCTGTGGCTGTTCGCTGTCAGATTTACCTTTGCCGAGCTTGCCAGTTCCGGCAATGACCGCCAGCAAAATGGCCATGCAGCCGGTGACGAAATGCGGTAACTCGCCGCCAAACAGGAAAGTGATGCCGTAAACGCCCCAGAACAGCGCGTTGACATAACGGCGTGCATTGCTTTTATCGCGCAGGTTAAAGAAGGCGTAAGCGCAGAACATCAGCCCGGCAAGGATGTACACGGTTTGCAAAGTGATCATTTCGCGGCACTCCCGTGTTGGGTATCAAAGCGTTTTGCCAGCGAGCGGTCGAGCAGCCAGAGCCGGATAAAGTGGATAATCAGCGCCGCAATGGCGGTTGGGATCGCCCACACGGAAAGGTGCAGGGGTTCGACGTTAATGCCGTACTGCTCCAGAAAACCTTTAATCAGCAGGATGGACTGCACGGCGATAAAGATATCCTCGCCAAAAAACACCGCGACGTTGTCGGCAGCGGCAGCGTGCGCGCGGATCTTCTGACGCACGTCGTTAGGCAAATCGCCGTATTTGGTGGTAGCGGCGGCTTCGGCCATCGGCGCAATCAGCGGACGCACCATCTGCGCGTGTCCGCCCAGAGAGTTCAGCCCCAGCGCGGCGGTCATCTGGCGCAGGAAAAAGTACAACATCAGCACGCGGCCGGTGGTCGCCGCATGCACTTTGGAAATCAGGTGTCTGGCCTGTTCTTTCAGCCCGCTGCGTTCGAGCAGGGCGATGACCGGCAATGTCAGCCAGATCAGGCCCATATAGCGGTTATCGGTGAACGCTTTTCCGAAAGCACTGATAATCTCGACGGTTTGCATACCGCCCGCCAGGCCGGTGGAAATACCCGCCACGGTGACTACTAATAATGGATTGAACCGCAGCGCAAAACCCAGCACGACGATCGGAATGCCAATTAAAACCCACATGATTTGTCCCTCAATAATGTTGTGTTTGCTTTATTTTTTTGGTGAATATCGGCGTTAAAAATACGCAGGTAATTACTGCGTGTAATAAGTTAGTGCTAATTAGCATAAAAATGCGTGAGGCGGAAAGTAACAAGCGTTAACAGTGAACGCAAGATGCAAAGCAAAAGGGCGTCATAGGAAATTATTCTATTATTCAGAGGCCTTGTTATCGGACAAAATAAACCACTGGCGGGTGATTTATTTCCGGAGAATCTGACGGGGCGTGGCGGGGAACATCAGAATAATTAACCCGGCAATTTGGCCGGGTATAATGAAAACAAACGACAGAAAGCGGGTAAGCAGGAGGAGGAATAAACCGGGTTTATTCGTCGTCTTCGTCACCGTAATATTTGACGCCGAGTTTGATCAGCCCGCGCCCCTGGGATTTTCGGTGTAAGTTGCTGTCGCGCAAAGAGTAAACGCAGCCGCAATATTCCTGCTGGTAAAAACGTTCACGTTTGCTGATTTCAATCATGCGCGAGGAACCGCCTTTTTTACGCCAGTTGTAATCCCAGTAAACCATGCCCGGATAAGGCGCGACGGCGCGCTCGCCGCTGCCGGTAATTTGTTTCATGTCCTTCCAGCGTGAAATACCCAGACAACTGGTCATTGCGCTAAAGCCATGTTCCCAGGCGTACAACGCCGTGCGTTCAAAACGCATATCGAAACACATTGTGCAGCGCACGCCGCGTTCAGGTTCATTTTCCATGCCTTTTGCGCGCGCAAACCAATTATCCGTGTCGTAATCGGCATCGATAAACGGAATGCCGTGCTGCTCTGCAAACCGCATATTTTCTTCTTTGCGCAGCAGATATTCTTTTTGCGGGTGAATATTTGGATTGTAGAAGAAAATCGTGTAGTCGATCCCCGACGCCTGAATGGCTTCCATCACTTCTCCCGAACACGGCGCACAGCAGGAGTGCAGCAATAACTTATCGTGACCTTTGGGAAGTTCGAGTTTTTCACGGAGTAATTCAGACATACTGTTCACCAGATTCTAAGATTTTCTTTATGTAATGTTCATCGGGGATAATAGAAGATCCTGCCGGACTGTCAAAAATTAGTTAACTGTTTAAGTTTGTGGCGGATTGTGCTCTGCCGTTCGGTGCTATGATGTGATTCATCAGGGTTATGACCGGTACTCAAAGGATTAAGGATGCAGGCAATGCAAATAGTGAGATCGAATCAGATTCGCTGGCTCAGTGTATTCATTGTGATGGGCGGGCTCTTGTTGGTTCTTCCTCTTCATTTACTGGCATGTTTTATTGCCGGTTTTTTGGTGTATGAACTGGTCAACGGACTGACGCCTTATTTTCAGAAAATCATCAGCGGCGAAAGGGCGCGCTGGGTGGTGGTGGCTTTTATCAGCACGGTGGTGGTGAGTTTCCTGACTATTGCCGTTGCCGGACTGGCCGATTTCCTGATGGAGGATATGAAGAATCCGGTGGCGTTTAACGCGATGGTGTCGCGTCTGCTGACGGATGCGCAAAGCCGCTTGTCGCCGGTACTCCTGCATTACCTTCCGGCCAATATCGAAGAGTTGCAGCGCAGTTTCCTGCAATGGCTGCGTGAACATATCGTGATGATCCAGACCTTCGGTAAAAACGCCGCGCACGTTTTCGTTACCATGCTCATCGGGATGATCCTTGGCGCGATTATTTCACTTCAGCATCACACGCAGGGCGAGCACCACGCGCCGCTGAAAAAAGAGCTGCTTCAGCGCGTACGTTTACTGAGTGACGCTTTCCGAAATGTGGTGTTTGCGCAGTTCCAGATTTCCCTGATTAATACCGTGCTTTCCGCCATTTTCCTGTTCGGGATTTTGCCGCTGTTCGGTATTCATCTGCCGCTGGCGAAAACGCTGGTCGTCGTGACGTTTGTCTGTGGTCTGCTGCCGGTGGTGGGGAACCTGATTTCGAATACGCTGATTTTTATCGTCGGGCTTTCGCTGTCACTGTGGGTCGGTGCGCTGGTGCTGGCGTATCTCATCATTATTCATAAAGTGGAATACTTCCTGAATGCGCGGATTGTCGGCGGCCGTATCAAGGCGAAATCCTGGGAAGTGTTGCTGGCGATGCTGGTGTTCGAAGCCGCATTTGGCATTCCCGGTGTGGTCGCTGCACCTATCTATTACGCGTATCTGAAAAGCGAACTGAAAGACGCGGGCCTGATCTGAGTTTGCGCTAACGTGGCGCCGTACTCTCACGGTGTCACGGTTTATCCTTTCTTTGTCATCTCATTGCAACATTCTCTCCCATTCGCCAAAAATCCTGAAAAAAACAGATTCAGGCAAGTAATGGCGAGAATCGTTATACCCGTCTGTCATCGTAAAGGGGCATACTTTCGCGATGCCAGTTTCTGCTGGCATGCTGTATTCCGTTAGCCTATCAGGAGAAAAAAATGACTCTTAACGTTCGTGGTTTCGCTGCACTTTCAGCGGATGCGCCTCTTGCGCCTCATAATTTTGTTCGCCGTGACCCGCGTGATACCGACGTTGTTGTCGACATTCTGTATTGCGGCGTTTGCCACTCAGATATCCATCAGGCCCGTAATGAATGGCATCAAAGCATTTATCCGATGGTTCCGGGGCACGAAATTATCGGCCGCGTGAAGCAGGTTGGTGCGAAAGTTACCGGCTTCAAAGTGGGTGATACCGTCGGTGTAGGCTGTATGGTCGATTCTTGTCAGCACTGTGAATCCTGCGCGGAAAGCCTGGAACAGTACTGTGAAGAAGGCGCGACCATGACCTATAACAGCCATGATCGTCATGACAACATGATGACCTACGGCGGTTATTCCGAACAAATCGTTGTTTCAGAAAAATTCGTCCTTCGTGTTTCTGAAAAACTGGACATCAAGTCTGCCGCACCGCTGCTGTGCGCCGGTATCACCACGTACTCTCCGCTGATGCACTGGAAAGTCGGTAAAGGCCACAAAGTCGCGATCGTCGGTCTGGGCGGTCTGGGCCACATGGGGCTGAAATTTGCCAAAGCGCTGGGCGCAGATGTCACCCTGTTCACGCGTTCTAAAGGTAAAGAGCAGGAAGCGTACCGTCTGGGCGCAGACCACGTTGTGCTGTCTACTGATGAAGAACAAATGGCTGCGGTGAAAAGCCACTTTGACTTCATTCTTGATACCGTGCCGAATCCACATGACCTGAACCCGTATCTGGATACGCTGAAACGTGACGGTACGCATATTCTGGTTGGCCTGATTGAGCCAATCGAACCAGCGCTGCACAGCGGTAAACTGGTCATGGGTCGCAAAACGGTTGCCGGATCTCTGATCGGCGGCATTGCAGAAACTCAGGAAATGCTGGATTTCTGTGCTGAACACGACATTTCTTGTGATGTTGAAATGATCGACATGCAGGACATCAATGGCGCTTACGAACGTATGCTGAAAAGCGACGTGAAATATCGCTTTGTTGTCGACATGGCCTCACTGAAAAACGCCGGATAATCAGCCATCTGATTAAATAGCGACCTGATGCGCCTTTCCCGGTGTTCATTGTGAACGGCAGGGCGGGCGCATTGTGACGAAATTTACTCTTTACGCATTTCTGTGGCTTCTCGGCTTGTAAGCGCGGTGGTATCCTGCTGCCTTTCGCCGGGCGAAGGAAAACCAGTGGCTAAGAGTTTTGATGAACTCATCAGAGACATGGATCTGATGATTGAACATGTGGACAGGCTGAAAAACTTGCCACCACGGGCAGCTCAACCAACAGCTGCTGACAAACCTGCGTACGACTCTTTCGGTGAAATTTTCGCCCTGAAAGCCGTGATGCGGGCTTTTATCTCTTCAGTCGACACCATTGTTAAAGTGCAGATTGCGAAGAAAGTTGAGCAGGATATCGGCCATCTGGAGAGCACGGTGCGGTCCATTGGCGGCGGCAGCGCTGACGCCGAAGACGTCGCGCAGATTACGGCTTACGTCCGCAATGCTGTCTCTGAGCTGATGGATTAATATTCCACCAGCACATCACGTTTCAACAAACGCCGGTCACACCACGTCTTACAAGACATTGTGTGACCGGCGTTTTTTTTGGCGTCAGCTGCGATAGGCGGCGCGGCAAAAAGCGTTTATTCTTCAGGATATCTTTATTGCGGGTGCTGACTATGTCACAGGACTTTCGTTTTCTGGCTTCCCCACGGCGCAGATGTTACGCGCTTTTATTTGAGCACCGCACACGCAGCGGCCGCCGGATGGAGACGTTCTGGATTGTGGCGTCACTGCTCAGCGTGTTTATTCTGTTCTTCGAATCCAGCGCCACCGATTTATTCCCCGATACGCCGGATATTCTCTGGCGGTTCGGTCTGGCCGAAGCGGCCTTTACTGCGCTGTTTACCGTGGAATACCTACTGCGGGTGTTTTCATCCCCGCGCAAAACGCGTTATCCGCTGAGCTTTTTCGGCATTATCGATCTGCTGACCATCTTGCCGATGTACATCATCTGGCTGATCCCGTCCTTTGGCACGGCCACGGATCTGATTGTGCTGATACGGTTGCTGAGGATTCTACGCGTTCTGCGGGTGCTGAAACTGCTGCGGTATATGAGCGACGCCGGGATTTTGTGGCGCAGCCTGATGCGGGCGAAACGCAAACTGGGCATCTTTTTTGGCTTCGTGGCGATCATCTTGTGTTTATTTGGCGGGCTGATGTTTGCCGCAGAAGGCGGGAAGGACGGATTTACCTCGCTCGGCGCGTCCGTTTACTGGGCGGTAGTGACGCTGACCACGGTGGGATATGGCGATATTACGCCGCATACGGCGATCGGCAGAATGCTGGCGTCTGTACTCATCCTGCTGGGCTATTCCATTATTGCCGTGCCGACCGGGATTTTAACGGCTTATATGTCACAAGAGTTGGATAAAGGGCGTGCCGCCCGTTCTTGTCAGACTTGTCTGCATTCCGGCCATGAAATTGACGCGAAATTTTGTGCGCACTGTGGCGCGGTTCTGTCCTCGGAAACTTCTCAACCTATTGAAAAATAGCCCGTTAATTGTACGCAAATTGTACTACATGGTACATAAACTGGCTAATTTCGGACTTTACTCGCGCATTGCATTAAAAAGAGTTGCTATTAAAGGGCAGTCATGAGTAAATACATACCGGCCTGTGGTACAGACCTATTTATGCACGACATCCTGAGTAAAGTTGTTCCAATTTAAAGCGTTATCCATGATAACCCTGCTCTGACGAATTTCCTTCTTAGTGCCTCCATAAGTAACGACTGAAATCCGGCTATAACATGCCCATGGTGGCGAAATTTATTTTTAAAAGGTAATTCCTATGTCAATGATGAAAGGTCAGGTTAAGTGGTTTAACGAGTCTAAAGGCTTTGGCTTCATCACTCCTGCTGACGGCAGCAAAGATGTGTTCGTACACTTCTCCGCTATCCAGGATCAAGGTTTCAAGACCCTGGCTGAAGGCCAGAACGTACAGTTCACTATCGAGAACGGTGCTAAAGGTCCGTCTGCGGCTAACGTTACCGCTATCTAATCTTGCTTTCTCGCTGTTTCAGCGATAATTGCAAAGATGACAAAAACCCGCATGCGCGGGTTTTTTTACGTCTGTTGTTTGTGAAAGGTTGTTTGTGAATAACTATAGTTTGTGAATATCCGTTCTGAAGCCCGCCATAACTCCCCGCATCATCCCCATCTCGATAAAATTCCCTGAATGGCAGGCAAAAAAATGCCCGCATAGAGGCGGGCAAAAATATTTCTTATGACATTCATTATGTACTCCCTCGGGGGTGAGCACGCAGGCAGTATAAAAGAAGTGAAAGTCAGGATTCTGGCATCAAAATGTTAAGAAAATGCAAATTAGTAACGCAGGGTCATTTTCTGATTTTCAGCCCGACTTTCAGCTTGCGCGGTGCCTTTGTGGGGCGGTCTGTACTACAATAAAGATAATTGAAAACCATGGGATAACCTGATGAAAGTTAATGATCTTGTGACAGTGAAAACCGACGGCGGCCCGCGTCGTGAAGGTAAAGTGTTAGCCGTAGAGGAATTTTACGAAGGCGTCATGTATCTGGTGTCGCTGGAAGATTATCCGGCAGGGATATGGTTCTTCAATGAAGGCGATACCAAAGACGGCACGTTCGTTGAACCGCGCGAAGGTTCTGAGTAAACCGCATACCCGCACTAATCCTGAATAAAAAAATACCGGTAGTCAATGTACCGGTATTTTTTTGTCTTCAAACCGGATTAACCGGCGTGATAACACATCAGAACGTTTCCCAGTTTGGCTCTTCGTTCACATTTTTAGACGCGCGGGCAGAAGGGGATGTGAGTGCGCGCGTGGGAGGCTGGCGCTTTGCAGAAGAATTTTGTGCATGCCCGTCGAGGCGGAACACCGCAACAGCCTGCGTCAGACGTGCGGCCTGTTCTTCCAGTGAGGCCGCGGCAGCCGAGGCTTCCTGCACCAGCGAGGCGTTCTGCTGGGTCACGCCGTCCATTTCTGAAACTGCCTGACTTACCTGGCTGATCCCGCGGCTTTGTTCATCAGACGCCGATGCAATTTCGCCCATAATATCTGTCACATGGCTAACGGCTGTCACGATTTCTGACATCGTATCCCCGGCGTCGCCCACCAGAATGCAGCCTTCACCGACGTAATCTACCGATTCTTCAATCAGCACTTCGATTTCTTTGGCGGCCTGTGCGCTGCGCTGCGCGAGATTGCGCACTTCGCTGGCGACGACGGCAAACCCGCGGCCCTGTTCGCCCGCACGGGCGGCTTCGACGGCGGCGTTAAGCGCCAGAATGTTGGTCTGGAACGCAATGCTGTTGATGACGTTGGTAATTTCAGCGATTTTAGACGAGCTGCGCGAAATTTTATCCATAGTCGTCACCACGTCTGCCACAATATCGCCGCCTTTCTGCGCTTTGTTCGAGGCATCCGCCGCCAGTTTGCTGGCGTGATGGGCGTTCTCGGAGTTCTGTTTTACCGTTGCGGTCAGTTGTTCCATGCTGGCAGCGGTTTCTTCCAGCGCGGCGGCCTGCTGTTCGGTACGGGAAGAAAGATCGGTATTGCCCGACGCAATTTCCGTAGAACCCTGATAAATCGACACCGCGCCTTCGCGCACGGTTCTGACCGTTGAAGACAGCGAGCTTTGCATCTGCTCGACATTACTGCTCAGCACGCCAATTTCATTGCGGCCATAGCTTTCTGCCGGTTGGGTCAGATCGCCTTCAGAGATTTTCTGAATACGCGTCACCAGACGGTTCAGCGGATTGATAATGACTTTGCGCATCACCAGATAAGTGATGAACGTCAGCACCAGCGCAATCACAAACCCTCCGCTCATCAGCATATAGCCGAGTACCGCATTGCGCTGCGCCTTGTCATTAATCGCATTAGCCGTTTCGGTACGGTACGCAATCGCCGCCAGCAGCGGAACGTTGTTGGCCAGATCCAGCCCGCGTACGGTTTCCGCTTCCTGTGAAATCACTTCTTCGAAATGCGCCTGCTGCGCGGATTCCAGCATCGGCGCCATGCCTTTGGTCAGATAGGCGGTGTAGGCTTTTTTCAGTGGTTCATCCAGCGCCAGATCTTTGTCTGTTTTATTCGGGCGGTTGATATAACTGTCAAAACTCGACTGCGATTGTTTAATCCGGCTGGCCGCATCCGTCAGGTTTTGTTTGAAGACGTCCTGATCGCCGATCCGCGCCGCGGCTGCCGCCTGAATCAGCAACAGTCTTGCGGTGCGCAAATGATTAGAACTGTTCGACAGCGCCAGACGGATCTGCAATTCCTGCGTGGCATTCGCCAGCGCTGCATTACTTTGTTTTAAAAAGAAACTGGATGACCCGATGGACAGGGCGAACAGAAAGAGGATCCCGGTGAGAATCAGACTAATCAGGGTGATAAGTCGGATATTACTGATAAAAGAGGTGCGCGTTGTAGAGAATGTAGGAGTATCCATTTTATTTTGTTCCGCTCAATTGATCCTGCATACCGCCTGTTCCCGGCGGTGATAAACAGCGATAAAGGCATTGCCAGCGGGGCAAGTCCGGCCGTGACGAAAAGAAAACGCCATATAAAGGACATCGGCATTTCGCCGCAGGGATTTAATTTATATATGAGAGCTGGATCGCATTTTAGGGTTTATGTGGGGCGCTACAGGCGAAGCGCGCGCTCAGCCTGTAGCGAAAACCAGAGTGGGAATATCAAATCGCGTAGATGCCGTTATTGAGCTGGTCGCACAAACGGACGACGTGATAAATAATGTGTTTGTTCGGTGATTTAATCTTCCTTTTAATATTTCCTTTGTATGAAGACACCGTTTTGGTTTTGATTTGTAGTTTATCGGATATTTCAATGGTCCCGTCGCCTGACATCCACATTTTCAACATTGCGGATTCAGAGCGGCTGAGTATGACCGGTCGGATATCCAGCACGGCACAGCTGGCCGGGTTTTGCGCCTGAGGCAGTGACGGGTGATTTAACAGCTGTTTGAGCGTTTCCGCCTTAATGGATTTCGAGGTGATAATGACGTTCTTACGAACGAAAATATATTCTTCAAAATGAATACGCGTGCGTGACATAAAGATAAAAAACAACGTATCAGGGTATTCGGCGATCAGTGCACCCAGCCGTTCTTTGCTGTCCGGATGCGAAGACATGCAATCCTCGTTAATGAATACCACGGAGGGATTGAGTTTTGCACATCCCGCCTGAAGCTGATCGAAGCGATCAACGTCAGTGATCTCCCGTTCGCTGGTGAGAAATTGTTGCAGGCCGAGTCGGGTATACCGGCATGGATCCAAGATTATCGTTTGCATAGTAAGTCCTCATAGGACGTCCTTGTTCTGCATAATGATTGGACGCGATAGGGTCAGCACAAATTTTTCATACAGCGTGCTGAATCTACTTTTTGCATGAAAAACGTCAGTGTGGAAGTCTTATTTTTTGAGGACTAACGGGGAGATGCGCTTAGATTAATTTGATTTATGTCACGTTTGATTTTGATACTGAACAAAATTTTAACGTAAATTAAGACTATTCCTAATGGATGTAATGACATACAAGAAGTGTTTGTTTACAGGGGTGTTACCGTAACACGAGGGAACAGTTCGCAGTAAAATGATGAGGCACATTATCCTTTAAAATAATTCACGAATGAAAAATGGCAACAAAACCAGACGCAGCGTGTAAACACTGCGTCTGAAAACTCACCAATAGGATTGCCAGCACTGCGTCAGGCGTGTCAGCGCCTCAACGTAAAAGTAATCTCCCCAGCTGCAACATTCATCCACGCCTTTTCTGCTGGCCATATGATAGACAGAATGCTTAAGCAATCCGTCACAATCTTCCTGATCCCCCGCCAGATAACGCTCTGTCAGCGAATCCATGATGCGCAGCGCCATCTCTTCATAATGAGCGCGCTTATCGTCGGTGGCGGGCAGGGCGATGGCCAGTTCCAGCAATCCGCAAACCGCAATCGCCGCCGCCGAACTGTCACGCACCGCATCGGTGCCGAGCAACGCCAGATCCCAGTGACACACATCGTCTTCCGGTAAGCGATTGAGGAAGTAATGCGCGAGACGGCGTGACAGCTCGACCTGCTCCGCATCGCCGGTGTAACGGTAGCTGAGCAGGAATCCGTAAATCCCCCACGCCTGACCGCGCGACCAGCAGGAATCGTCGGAATAACCCTGATGTGTATTGCCGAAACGCGGCTCGCCGGTCACCGTGTCCATGTAAAACGTGTGATACGTCGAGGCATCCGGGCGAACGATATACTTCGCCGCCTGTTCCGCATGCGCCAGCGCGGCCTCGGCAAAGCGTGGTTCGCCGGTTTGTTCACTGGCCCAGTACAGCAGCGGCAGATTCATATTGCAGTCAATAATCATGCGCCCGGCCTGTTCCGGATCGTTCAAATCTCCCCAGGCCTGAATGATTTTGGCTCTTGTGTTGAAACGCTCCATCAGCGCTTCGGCGGCCAGCAGCGCAAAACCGCGCGCCTGACGGTTACCGGTCAGCTTAAAGGCGCTCACGCACGAGAGGCTGTAAAGAAAACCGAGATCGTGCGTCGCGGTATCAATCCGGTTGGCGATACGGTTGCCGAAAGAGGTCACCTGTTTTTCGGCCGCTGCACGATAACGGTCATCGCCGGTCATTTCCCACGCCAGCCACAGCTGTCCGGTCCAGAAACTGGTGGTCCATTCCACATTGCCGGTAAGCGGATAATGACCTTTCTCGCAGTTTTCCGCCGGGAATTTATCGCCGAATTTATCCAGATTGCGCGAGATTTTGCTCAGCACAGTCTCGCGGGCGCGCTGCATTTTTTGCGCGAAAGCAATCCGGTCCAGCTGGTTAAGTTCTACAGGGCGTAACTTTTCATTAGCGATGTTCAGTGTCATCAGTTCTTCCTTTTTAACGTGTTCAGCGTTTTAACGGTGCCAGTTCAGGGCTGTTTTCAAGTGTTTCAGCGGGGGCCGGTGAGCCGTTACGCAGGCTCTGGCAGGCGGATAACGTAAAGGCGGAGATCAGCGTAAAGCACAGCGCAATACCGCCCATAAACAGATAAGTGTGTTCAAATCCGATGCGGTCGTAGAAATATCCGGCAGGCGGGGCGACGACGATGGAACCGACGTAAATCATCGCCTGGTAGCCGAGCAGGTACATGGTGGCGTTCACGCGTTTGCTGAAATGCTCTGCGATGTATTTGAACACCGACACCAGCAGCAGCGCGATTTCCAGCCCGTAGAAGGGTTTGATAATGGAAATCAGCAGCGGATCGCTGGTCAGCCCGGACGCAAGCAGGCGCAGACCGACAAGTCCGCCGACCAGCAGCAGGCTCTTTTTGGCACCGAAATAGTTCACCAGTAACGGGATCACCATCATCATCAGAAACTCAAGACCGGACTGCACGGTGCTCAGATAGCCGTACCACGCGTTGCCTTGCTCTTTGGTATCGAAGAAGGTGACGAAGTAGCGCGAGAACTGCTGTTCGGCGACAAACATCATCCACGCGACACCGGCGACATACAGCGAGAACATCCAGAACTTGCGGTTTTTAAGCAGCAAAATCACATCGCTGAACATGATTTTTTGCTGGGAAATCACATCGTTGTCTTTGAGTTCTTCATCACCAATTTTCAGTGACAGCAGCACCGCCAGCATCACGAGCGATGTCGCGCTGCTCAGGCCAAAATTCCAGGCCGGGGACAAATTAAACAGCACGCCGGAAAACGATGCAGCCAGCGCCCAGCCAAGTGAGCCCCACATACGTACCTGGCCGAATTCCATGTGATACAGGCGGCTGAAGCGGTCGGCGTAGGATTCCGACGCCGCCACACCGGCGTACCAGCCGAGGCTCAGATACAGCGCGCCGACAATAATCCCGGTCATCAGATGGCTGTCGAGCAGCGGCTGATACACGAAGATAAAGAAGGGCGCCATCAGGGCGGAGATCAGCACAACAAAATAGAGCAGGGATTTGCTCATGCCGATCTTATCCATGATGTAGCCGTAGACCGGTTTCATGATCACCGCGAACACGCCGTTGACCGCGAAGACCGTGCCGATGGTGACGCTGTCCAGCCCGGCTTTCTGACCGAGCCACAAGGCGTATAGACCGAAGCTGGAAGACCAGGTGAAGAAGTAGAGAAATAAAAAGCCACTCATTTTGTAATACGCCGGTTTACTGGCGGTTTTTATCGCTTTCATAATGACTCCTGAAGACTGAACTGGCAGCCCTGACGGTATAGCGCGGTGGCTCTTAACGCAGCGTGATTTGCCCGCTGTGCCCCTGATAGTGCCAGCGTAATTGCTGCCCCTCGCGGATCACTTCCGGTACACCTTGCGCGCAGATATCCTGTGTGGCGGAGGCACAAACGGCGGTGATCAGCCAGTGTGAACCGGCGGGAAGTGCGCCGGTCAGCACCGGAACGGAGGCTGTTTCGGCAAACATAATGCTGCTGTTCGGCGGAGTGATAACGGTGGCGGCGTCGCGCGGTGTGGCCTCGTCGAGACACACAATCCGGCTGACGCCGTTGCGTGCGCTGACGGTGACGGCACGTTGGTCCGCTGTCATCTCTGTGCGCGTTGCCGTTTCCTGAATCACCGCGAAACCGCCTTCCGCCGAGGTCAGTGGCCGCCGGTTTTCGATATGGTGAACGCGCAGATGCCAGTCGCCGCAGGGGATCAGCCAGGTGCACACCGTGACGTCGTGCCACGGCAGCCAGCGGGAATAAATCATCGATTCTGTGATGTGTGTTTCTGCGCAGTCGCGGCGTCCGCGGTAATAACCGTCGTCTTCCGAGAACATCAGCATCGAATCACAACCGGCGTGATTCAGCCCGTAGCGGCCACGGTCGAGGGTGAAACCAAACTGGCTGGAATAGGCGAACTTGGTGTATTTGGCTTCGGTATTAACGAAATTATTCAGTTCGATTTGCCCGGACGTGAGCATCACCACGTGCTGGCCCTGTGCGTCGCGCGTCAGGATCTGGCTGGCGTGCGCAATACAGTGTGTGGCCGGAATGTCGGGCAGCGGCGCTTCTTCTGCCTGCCAGAATGCATCGTCCTGCGGCAAGGCCAGTACCAGAAACAGTTTGCAGGCCCAGTAGGGAGAACCCGGCGCGTTATAGTCTTCGGCCATCACCAGATTTGGCGTGTGATAGCCAATGCTCAGCACGCCGTCACGGTCAAAAATAGGCTCTTTCAGCCAGTGCCGCAGATGGCGCAAAATCACCCCTTTCACGATGCCCGGTGTGAACACGTCCAGTTTGCTGTAGGCGGCAGCGCTCCAGAAAGCGGCTTCGGCAAACCGATAAGTCAGGCTGCGGCCAAACGGCACGGCGGCACCGCTGGCGGAAAACATCGTGATGAAATCCTGCGCAAATTGCCGTGCGCGTTCCCTGAGCATGGCGGCGCGCGGGGCATCCACGTCGGCCATATTCTGTGCGTAAATCAGACCGTAATAATGAAAGGCCATCGAAATATAGTAATCACGCGGGCGTCCCGGTCCGTCGGAATACCAGCCGTCGCCGAGGTAATAGGTTTCCATCAGCGCAAAACGTGCAGCCACAGCGGATTTATCCCACGGTATTCCGGCCTGCCTGAAGCCCATCTGCACCATGATCGGGAAGAAATTCCAGTTGTTATTAGGAATAACGGCGTCGCGTCCCTGGTTCAGCCAGTCAGCCAGATTTTGCTGTTCCTGCGCAGAGAAATGGGTCAGCAGGCGCTTATCCATCAGGGCCAGCCCGACGCCAAAC
>Ga0153981_1000026_pt1 | contig 48229 bp, 41 predicted proteins | sample TSGA065MetaG_FD_104714 | JGI IMG/M metagenome (GOLD analysis project Ga0153981, IMG submission 104714) | Attine ant fungus gardens microbial communities from Georgia, USA - TSGA065 MetaG | ecosystem: Host-associated > Fungi > Mycelium > Unclassified | place: USA: Georgia, Magnolia Springs State...
CTCAGTCTATGGCGGGCTGATTGCCACCACCGGGAACTATCAGGCTCAGGTACTCGGTGTCGGGCAGAATTTGCAAAAGCTGGGCGCGGTGTCTTTCGATGTCACGCGTTCTTCCGCTACGGTTCCTGTGGCGGGTAAGCAAACGGGTTTCAGCTATCGCGCCAACTATTCCAAACGTTTCGATTCCACCGGAAGCCAGATCACTTTTGCCGGTTATCGTTTCTCGGAAAAAACCTTCATGTCGTTCAACCAGTATCTCGACAAGGTGAACGGCGACGGGTATTCCCGCGACGATAAACAAACTTATACGGTAACCGCCAACCAGTTTCTGCCGTGGCCGGCGATCACGTTGTATCTCTCGGCGACACATAAGGTGTACTGGAACGAAAATCCCAGCAATAACTACAGCGTTTCCGTCAGCAAGATATTTGATATCGGGCGGTTCACCGGGATTTCCGGAACGTTGTCGGCCAGCAAGCTGAGATACCGCGATACCGATGAAAACCAGATGTTCCTGTCATTCAGTTTGCCGTTGTCTTCCGGGCAACAGATCAGCTATGACGCTCAACAGGATTCCCAGGGCGGATTTTCGCAAACCGCCTCTTATTACAACAGCCAGGATCCGAACAACAGCTGGCGCGTAGGAGCCGGCGGAAGCAGCCCTGAACTGCAAAAAGGCGACGGCGTTTTCCGTGCTAACTACCAGCACATGTCTCCCTACGGTCAGTTAGGCGTGAACGGCAGCGTAAAAAATAACGATTACCGCTCGGTAAACGCCAATTGGTACGGCTCATTTACGGCCACCGCAGCCGGAGCCGCATTGCACCAGAGCAGCTCTGGCAGCGAGCCGCGCATGATGGTGTCGGCCGGAGTGAAGGGTATTCCGATCAGCGAAGGCGCGTCGGTAACGAATGATTACGGCATCGCCGTCGTGAACGGCGTCTCCAGCTATCAGACTTCTGATATCCGCGTTGACGTCAATCATCTGCCTGATGATGTAGAAGTTTACAGCTCGGTTGTCAGCAAAACCCTGACAGAAGGAGCAATAGGTTTCCGCAAAATCCGCGCGATAAAAGGCGAGCGCCTGATGGCCGTCATTCGTCTCGCTGACGGCAGCTATCCGCCATTGGGGTCGTCGGTGACGGATAACAGTTCCGGATTTGAAGCCGGTCTGATTGGTGATGGTGGTCTGGCGTATCTGGCGGGCGTCTCCGGCGAGAAATCGCTGACGGTACGCTGGGGCGACGATCAGAAATGCCGGATACAGGTACCTTCGCAGCCCGTGACCCGTTCCGGCCAGGTGCTATTACCGTGTAGCTGAAAATTAACAAAGTGAATCAGGAAAGGAAGAGTCCGATGAAGAAGCAGATTTTACACACAGGCATGGCGTTACTGATGATGGCCAGCGTGGCTTGTCCGGCCATTGCAGCCATTAACCTTGACCGGACGCGTATCATTTTTAATGCCAATGACAAATCGGTCAGCGTCATGCTGGAGAACCAGAGCAAGGACTTGCCTTATCTGGCGCAGGTCTGGCTGGAGAATGCGCAGGGCGAAAAAATCTCATCTCCGCTGGTGGCGCTGCCGCCAATGCAGCGGATTGATGCGGGCCAGAAAAGCCAGATCCGCGTACTTCAGTTACCGGAAACCGCCGCACTGCCGAAAGATCGCGAATCGTTATTTTATTTCAATGTGCGTGAAGTCCCGCCAAAAAGCGAAATGGCCAACGTGATGCAGGTTGCGATTCAGAGCCGCGTGAAGCTTTTCTTCCGGCCCACCGAACTGCGCAAATTGCTGAAAGGGAACTGGCAGGAACAGCTTCAGGTCAGCCGCCTTTCGGACGGGTTGAAACTGACCAACCCGACACCTTTCTATATCACCGTCGGCTATCTGGGTAAGGATAATAAAGGCAACGTGCCGGGGTTTGACAGCGTGATGCTGGCCCCGTTTGCGACAGAATCCCTGACCGGCGGCCAGTATGTCAGCAACCGGTACAGCCTGGGATATATGGACGACTACGGGGGTTTACAGGTGAACGAGTACCAGTGTCAGACGCCTCAGTGTCAGCTCATCAGCAAAGAAGGCAAACGCTAAGCTGTGTGTACGCCAGTATTTGAACCTGTTCATCTCCTCGATAAGGGATTGTTATGCCTGATATTTACCGGTTATTCGCTGGCAGGATGATATTGATTATTTTATTGCTCTGTTTTTCCCGCAGCGCGCTGGCGTTAGATTGCGTGGAAAAAGGAACGGGGATCGTCGATAAACCTGCGATCCCGGTCGGGCAGCTGGCGATACCGTCGAATGTGCCGGTTGGCACCAAAATCTGGGAATCCAATGACATTAACGTCACCGCATATTGCGATAATGTTCTGGGTTCAATCATTGATGTGGTTCATTTCTACTTCAACCCGAAATCCCAGTCGATTGGTGAGGGCTTACTGCTGGGCGTGAGCTATAACGGGCAGGATCTCGAGCAGAATGAACAGCGTCTCAGCACTAACAGTACGCCCATCAAAAAAGGCCAGAACGTTACGGTAAACGTCACTTTCCGCCTGTATATCAAGGTCAGCGGGAACGCGCCTTCCAGCGGTCATTATCAGGGGGCTGATCAGTTCACGGTATTCCAGCTTGATGGCAGCCGGGGCATCAACAAATCGCCGGGCGCTAAAAACCTGAAATATAACCTCTCCGGCTTACAGGGGATTCGTTTCCTGGCCTGTGGCTCCGATTTGAAGGTCTATCCGGAATCTCAGATTGTAGATTTCGGCCCGATCCAGAGCACCATTTTGTCCCGTTCTTCCGGTATTTCTCTGCCGTTTGCCATTAAAGCCGTTAAGCAGGGATGCCTGGATAATTTCTCCCTGCAGGCCGAGTTTTCCACGGCCAGTCCGTTGCTCGATAATACGGCCATAGATTTGTCGAATGGTGCCAAATTAATGCTCTACAACGATAAAGAACAGGCAATTACGTTCAATCGTTATGATGATTTTGCAGAACTCAATAACGTGAATGAAGTGACGAAAAACTTCACGGCGAAAGTGAGTGCGATCCCAGGGAGAGCACTTTCTCTCGGGCAATTTGATGCATCAGTGATCGTCAAGATTAACTACTACTGACCGCGTCTGAAAGAGAGGGAGAACGACATGCTAAGAACGGCTAAACTACGGGCTCAGGCGCTTGAAGAACCGGTATGTTCTACCCAGGCTCCGGAACTCATTGCTGAGACAGAAATTCATGCGTTGTTGCAAACCTTACGCGAAGATGCCGGATTAAATAAAACTGAGCTGGCCCGACGCCTCGGAATCACACCTCCGGCCATCACTCGCCTGGAAAAGCGTCCGGCACAGGCCAGTTTCAGTACGCTGGCCCGTTACGCTCAAGCCTGCGGATTTCAACTCTATCTGTATTATAAATAGACAAAAGCAGTGACGACCGGGTCTCACAGACTCTTACTGAAGATGCACAGCGTAAACGGTGACTGATTGTTTTCGATGAGCAGGGCGTTATCGTCGAACTTCTTTAAGACCAGCGTATCTGTGTGGCCCGTCAGAAAAAAACTGTTCATCAGTAAAAGTGAGGAAATACGCCAGTCAAAATCATCCACGCTATCGATATTGATCTGACTGCTGGTCATCGAGTAGGTATCCGTGGCCTTACTTTCATGGATATAATCATAATAGATATTGCGCAGCAGCGTTTTTTTCTCAATGACGACATTTTCATTGTTATACAAATATCCTGTCCCGCTCAGAGAAATCAAAATTTTATTCTTGCTCAGAAAACTAAAGTACAGCGATGCTACCATCCTGGCTTTCTGATTATCATATTGTGCTTCTATGATCATGTTTCCCCGGCAAGGGATGTTAACCGGAAATGCCTCTTTGTCTTTTCTTAAAAAAATCTCGCAAAAAACAATGATCAGTAAAACAATAATGGGCAATAAGAATAAAAGAAGGATCTTCTTTACTGAAGGTAAGCTTTTATTATAATTTGTCATTCGTGGTCCTGTCATTTGTATAATAACTTATGCAAATGTTCATCTTATGATTATCATCGGTATTACATTGCGTCATGAAATCGCGCACAGAACCCGTATTTATCGGGAGGGAAAATCGCTCACTTTGAAATATGAATATTTGACCGGGCTTGCAGGAAATATTGTTTTTTCGCAGGAAAATTTCGGCCAGACGCGCGAATTCCTCCTTTCGTGACGGAGTGACGGGCGCGGTTGAATACAGTTCGCAGACACCTATTCTCGCAATCTGCAAATGCGCCATCGGGTCACTCAGATTACGGTGAAGGATGAAAATCCCCCAGGCCGTAATCACTGTTGTGACTAAAATACTCATAAAAACAGAGTGTTTTGTTTCCCATCGGTAGTGCTCCGGTGTCACGGTTTCGGGCTGAACTGGCTCAGTCACCACCTCTGTGGAAGGCTGTTCTTCAGCGATGGGAAGAATGATTTCCGGTATTTCGATAACACTTCTGGACTCTTCCGTATTTTCTTTGGGAGATGCGATTTGCTCAAAATTCACCGCAATGGCGATCTCTTTCCTGATGTAAAAACCAACTTTGGGAACGGTGACAATGAATTCATCGGAATAACCCAGCATAGAAATCACTTTACGTAATTTGCTGATGCAGTGATTGAGGTTATTATTACTGGCAGTCAGTCCATAGTCATCCCATACTTTTTTAAAAAATGTTTCACGAGGAACAACAATGCCATGTTGCTCAATCAGCAATAATAAAATTCTCCGCGCAGGATTGGATACAGCGACCTTACTCTCAGCGTCGCTCAGCAAAGAAAGTGAGTTATCCTCTGGATTGAATACTATTTCATTTTCAATCAGATAAATCATTTGCATCCTCAGTCTCCCTGTTAAACATATCCTGTCTTACATTTGCATTCAGATAATTAGTACAGTGCTACCCTATCAGAATTTTACCCTGATATACCGTCGTTAAGGGGCAGTCAGTATAAACCGTACTATTTAAAAGTCAGATTGTTGTCAGAAATATTTACATGCTGGCAATGTATGGCCTTAACGGAGGGAGAAGAAAAAGGAAGGCTTGAGCCGGAAAGATATAAATCACGTACGGAATTTTAGTAGTATGTGATTTATAAGGTCATCAGGACAGGTACTGGCCGGCAATGTGAATCTGCTGCCGGTCAAAGTCGACAGCGATATCTACACCCAGCGGCAGGGTGAGCATCGGGTGAGTATGGCAACAGTCAAAGCCGTCGACTAACGGGATATCCTGGCCGTTAAGGATTTCCAGCAATACATCTGCGGGCTGTCTGCCGGTTCCGGCGTCATCGAATAATTCGTGCTTCCCGAGCACTATCGCACTGACGCGGTCGAAAACGCCATTGAGCTTAAGCATGGAGAATGAACGTTCGACGGTGGCGATATCTTTCAGGCTGTCTTCGATAAATAAAATGTCGCCCTGACGGATTTCGGGCATATAAGGACTTCCCCAGATCCCCGAAAGGGTATTCAGATTGCCGCCGATGACGCGCCCTCCAATACGCCCTTTGCCCAGAAAACGGCAGGTATTGGCATACAAATGCTTAGCCCGAACCGGAGCAATATCATTCCAGTTAAGCTTTTCATCCGTCCAGTGTGAGGGTAGAGAATAACGATATGGCGCGTCATGACGGTTCATCAAAACGTCAGCAAAAGACGCATAAGTCTCATCAACCAGCGGGGGAAATTCGCCGAAAGAGGCAACGAGCGCAGGGCCGTAAAAAGTAATCAGTCCGGTCTGTGCGTAAATGCCTGCCAGCAGCGCGGTGGTATCTGAATAACCAATAATGATTTTCGGGTCAGCGACCAGTGCGTCGTAATCGAGGTAAGGCAGCAGGGAGTTAGTGTTATTGCCCCCGATGGTGGACATCACACAGCGCACCTGCGGATCACGAAACAGCTGGTTTAATTCTTCAGCCCGCCGGGCAACGGATCCTGAACGGTAATGGTCTGACTCGCCGGTCAGCAACCCCGGTTTGAGCACAAAACCTTTTTCCCGCAAGTAGTCTTTCCCGCGCGCAAAGCGGTTTGGTGCCGTGGTGGTAACCGGTGAAGAGGCGGAGAAGAAACCAATAGTGTCACCGGTTTTCAATGCTGGCGGGAAAAGCGGAGTTCCGGACGAAGGCATTTCTATATCCTATAAATTTGCTCAATGTTCAACCTGCAATGTATCAGCTCAGTTGCAGGTTGAACATGACAAATCAAAGGATTAATGCTGCGTAATGACGTCTTCTGACGGGCTTTTTTTACCAAAAAGTTCATTCACTTTATTCTGGCGTACCAGTATCGCCATTGCGACCACGCCGACGATCGCCAGACCGCTCGACAGGATAAAAGCAGACTGATAACCGCCGCCGTACTGGATTAAAAAGCCGGTGATGCTGGGAGATAAAATCCCGGCCAGATTAGCCAGCAGATGCACAAATCCCCCCGCGGTTCCGATGCGATGCGCCGGCACGATATCCTGCAACAGCGACCAGCACGCCTGCGGGGTCATATACGCGAAGATACTGGCGACAGTGATCAGGGCGACGGCACCGGCCGTATTGCGGGTGTAAGCGGTCATCAGCACGCAACCTGCGGCGATGATCAGGCCGGTGAAAATGACGGCTTTGCGTGAAAAAAGGAAGTTGCCGGTCCGGCGGTATAGCATGTCCGCCACAATGCCGCCGCCAATGAAACCTGCGGTTGCGCCAAGCCACGGGAGAATGCCGATAATGCTCATGCTCCTGATGTCCAGATGCTGGAAATCCGTGAGGTAGCTCGGCAGCCATGACAGGAAAAAATACTGAATATAGTTGAAGCAGAAAAACGCGGCGGCCACGCCTAATACCGGTTTGGAAAAAACGTAATACCACAGGGTATGCACATCTTTTTCTTTCATCCCTGAAGTGACCGGTGTCGCGGGACGGTCGCTGGCAATCAGCGTTCTCTCGGCCTCTGAAACGCGCGGATGCTGTTCCGGTTTATCGCGGAAAAGAATCATCCAGGCTGCCAGCCACACGAAGCCCAGCGCGGCAATCACCACAAAGGCAATACGCCAGCCGAAGTGCAATCCGACCAGTCCGACAATCGGTGCAGCAATTGCTGCGCCCAGCGGTTGCCCGGCGTTGGTAAACCCGACCGCACGCCCGACTTCTTTACGCGGGAACCAGTTGGAGATGGATTTGTTAGTGGTGGTGCCCATCGGCCCTTCACCGATACCAAACATTACCCGCACGACCAGCAAATGCCCGAAACCTGTCACCAGCGCCGTAGCACCGCAGAATACCGACCAGAAAGCTGCCGCCAGCCCGAACACTTTGCGTGGCCCGAATCTGTCAGCGCTCCAGCCCCCGATGAAACAAAACAGGCAGTAACCAATGAAGAAGGCGCTGAACAGAATCCCCATCTGCGCATCGTCAATGTGCAAATCGCCTTTGATCAGCGGTGCCATGACCGAAAGCGCGGCGCGATCGAGGTAATTCAGCATGCCCGCAAAGAACAGCAGCAGGGCGATAATGACGCGGTAATTGGATTTACGCATGAGCCGCCTCCGTCATCAGGGAAAGAGTTTGTGAGCTGACGAGATATTTCTGAATGACGGCGGGAGAAGGCTCAAAACCCAGACCCGGCGCATCAGGTAAAACCATACGTGGCGTGAAGTCCAGCTGCGGATAAAGTTCTTCCTGCCACTGAATGAAAGGCACCTCCAGACTGACACTTTCATCAAGCAAGGCCACCAGTTGCGCGGTCGCCATCAGGCCGGCGCCATAATAGAAGCAGTGCGGAACAACCCGGACAGAATATTGTTTTGCTAACGCGAAGACTTTCAACATGGCGGTGATACCGCCAACTTTGCTGACGCTCGGCTGTGCGATGTCAATCGCGCCGCGTTCGAAATGCTCGACAAATCCCTGTACGCCCGCCGCATTTTCGCCAGCGGCAATTCGTGTGCCTTGTGTTCTGACCTGCGCCAGACCAGCCAGATCATCCGGCGGCCAGACGGGTTCTTCCAGCCATCCCAGATTCAGCGAGCGTAACTTCTGCGCCTGCGCGATGGCATCTTTAACACTCCACGGGCAATTTACATCGACCATCAGTTCAGCATCTTGCGGCAACACTTCCCGCGCGGTGGCAATGGCAGCGTATTCTGTTTCATGCAGTTTGATGGCGCGGAATCCGGCGTCATAAGTGCTCAGCACTTTTTCTGCCACGCGTTGCGGGTCATTCCCGTAACTCACCAGACTGGCATAAACCCCGATTTTATGGCGCTTCGCCCCAAGCAATTGCCAAAGCGGCTGGTTTCTGGCTTTTGCCAGCAAATCCCACAGCGCGATATCCACTGCCGACAGCGCAAACATCACCGGCCCCGTGCGGCCAAAGGCGTGGAAATTGGTTTCTGCCTGTTGCATCAGCGAGGCAATTTCGTCAGGGCTTTGCGGACAGGTTTGCCCGAGGAAAAATCTGCCCACCAGACCGTTCAGCGCCGTTTCCGTCATCGGGTTTGAAAGATGACCAAAACCTTCGCCCCAGCCTTGTAAACCGGTATCCGTGGTGATTTTGACCAGCAGCGTTTCCATACGGGTTAATGTCGGTGACGCCGCGTTGTAAGCGTCAGTGTTTTTCTCTTGTGATTTTTCCCTGCCGCTGCTGAAAGGAATAGCAACGCGCAATACCTCAATGTGGGTTATTTGCATCAGACAATCCTGTTTGTAGGGCTTTGAGTAAATTTTTTAGCCTAAGGAAACAGTCTAAAACGAGGAAATATGCCCGTTAACGGACGTTGGCCTAACTTTTAAACAGGATTGAACGGGAGTTTTGTGCAAATGAATGAAGGGGTGAGAAGTGAGTCACGAAAGGGAGAGGGCAGGATTTTTTTGCCGAGGCCAGAAAGCAAAAAACCAGCCGTTAGGCTGGTTTCTTTAAATATGGTGCCCGGACTCGGAATCGAACCAAGGACACAGGGATTTTCAATCCCTTGCTCTACCGACTGAGCTATCCGGGCAACGGGGCGCATTAAACCGTATTGGGCATGTGCCGTCAACGGCTTTGTCATGTAAAACACATAAAAGACGTTCGTTTGCTGACTTTTCATTCAAAAATGGCGAAATGGCCTGTCTGCGGTCATAGAAAGTCAGGAAAGTGCGCCATGTTCACGGCAGCGGGCGACATTCAAAACATCTTCTGCCAGACGTCGCGCCACTTCCACATCGATGAGCTGACGTTTCACCAGCAACTTGCTCAGACAACCTTCAAGGATCAGTTCCATCTGCTGCGCCACCATTTCGGCGTCATCGGAACCCATTTCCTGGAGCAAAGACAGCGTGTAGTCGTAGGACGCCCGCTTCTGATTTTCGGCCAGTTGATGAATAGGCGCGTCGCTCTCAGGGAAAAATGTACAGGCCGCGATAAAGAGGCATCCCGGGTAACGCTGCTGGCGCACCTGTTCATCGAGCACTTTATACCGAGCCAGCAATTTCTGCGGCGGGGTGAGCGTTTCATCCAGCATCAGCTGACGCCGCCAGATCTCAATTTGTTCTCCGTGATAGCGCAGGCTGTCATAGAGCAGGGCTTCGGCGTCGGGCCAGAAGCGGCGAAGTTCATTGAGCGGAACGTCGACGAGTTCAGCGACGTTTTCCAGTGACAATGTTGCAAGGCCACGTTGTTCCAAGAGATTTAGGGTTTGATCGAGAACCTGTTCACGTAGCACGTTTGCCTCCTCACAATTCGCGTACTTCAAAATGTAGTGTCGTTTAAGGGCGGGCTTTCTGCAAATGTGTACTGAACTCAGTGGCATCCATAAAACCGGTGACCCGCGACTGCGGCAATTCATGGCCGTCGGGGCCAAAGAATAAAATCGTGGGCAAGCCCAGCACTTCAAGACGCTCTAACAACGCCTTCTGCTCCGCCGAGTTTTGCGTCACATCGGCCTGAAGCAACATAGTGTCGGCCAGCTCATTCTGCACCTCTGGCGCGGAAAACGTATATTTTTCGAACTCTTTACACGCCACGCACCAGTCCGCGTACAAATCCAGCATGACGCGTTTGCCCTGCGCGGCCTGCAAGGCGGCATTCAGTTCGTCAACGTTATGTATTTTCTGGAAGTTCAGCGCGTGCTGTGGCGCGGACTGACTGCTGGCGGGCGCAAAGGCCCAGTCCTGCAACGGACGGCTGACGATAAGCGCAGCGGCGAGGAAAATCAGTTGCAGAACACGCACGATACCGCGCTGGCTTTTCAGGCTCAGCAGTAACGCCCAGCCGAAGAATGCGATGCCCAGCAGGCTCCACAGGCGTAATCCCCAGGTATCGCCAATCACACGCTCAAGTAAAAACACCGGCAGCGCGAGAATGACAAAACCGAAGCCTTCTTTGACGTAATGCATCCACGGGCCGCTGCGTGGCAGCAGTTTATTCCCAAACAGGGTGACGATAATCAGTGGGATCCCCATCCCCAGCGCGTACAGATAGAGCGTGCCAGCACCGGCCAGCAAGTTTCCGCTCTGGGCGATATACAACAAAATGGCGCTCAGTGGCGCGGTGGTGCAGGGGGAACAAATCAGGCCTGCCAGCGCACCCATAATAAAGACGCCCGGCAGCGAACCGCCCTTTTGTTCATTACTCCACAACGCCAGCCGGGTCTGAACGGAGGACGGAAGTTGCAGGCTGAAAGCCCCAAACATCGATAACGCCAGCGCGATAAACATCACGGATAAAACGATCAGCACCCACGGGCTTTGCAATGCGGCCTGGAACTGCAAGCCCGCGGCGGCGACCACCATTCCAAGGAGAGTGTACGTCAGCGCCATGCCCTGTACGTACAGCAGCGACAGCAGGAAAATTCGCTTCATGCTGTGCGGACGCTGGCGCCCGAGAATAATGCCGGAAATCAGGGGATACATCGGCAGCACGCACGGCGTGAACGCGATGCCAATACCAATCAGTAACGCCCAAAGCGGCGAAAACGGCAGCGGCGTGGAGACTTTTGCTGGCGTGGCCTCGACCGGCGGAAGGGCGGATCCTGCGACGCCTGAGCTGGCTTTAACCGGCTCTGAAACTTCACTGAGCGGCACTTCACGGGTTTCCGGCGGATAGCAGAAACCAGCGGCGGCACATCCCTGATAAGTTACGCGGACGGTTGCATCGGCGCTGGCTTGCTGTAACGGCACCGTGAGGCGCAGCGCGTTTTCGAATACTTCACTGTCGCCGAAAAATTCATCGTGATGTTCACGGCCCTTCGGCAGGATAAACGCTGCCAGCCGGGCATTCTTCGGTTCAATCTCAATTTTGCTGCGATATAAGTAGTAACCGTCGCGGATCTGCCAGTTCAGCTTGAGGTCATGGCCTTGTTGCTGAAAATCAAAGCTGAAAGCCTGATCAACAGGAACAAATTGCGTGGCTGCCGGTTTATCAAACAACGAGGCGTGCGCCTGCAAAGGCAAGATAAACAGGCTGCACAGCAGAAAGAAAATTCGAAGAATGCGGTGATCCATGCGGAGTAAAGTTCTCTTTGTCGCGGCAGTTAAACGGCCACTGGGTGATTCGACAGAAGATGCGGACGGCTTCATGCCGCAGCGCGTTAATGAAATGTGAGTATACCCCGTGCGAACGCGACGCAGAAAGCCTTGCAGGTACTTTACAAAAGAGTGAAGCGGAAGAACGCAGGAAAGGTGGGGGCCGTAGCCCCCGGAAAAACTGTCAGAGAATAATACTGCCGGCGGCGAAGCCGAAAAGAACCGACAAAAATACGCCGATCGTGCCCGGTATAAAGAACGGATGGTTAAAGACGAACCGGCCAATTCGGGTGGTGCCGGTGTCATCCATCTGCACGGCGGCAACCAGCGTCGGGTACGTCGGCAAAATGAACAGCCCGGAGACTGCCGCGAAAGAACCCACCGCCGTCAGCGGGGAAACGCTCAGCGCCAGCGCCATTGGTAAGAGTGCTTTGGTCGTCGCGGCCTGCGAATACAGCAGGGCCGAACTGAAGAAGAAAATCACCGCCAGCAGCCAAGGATGTGCCTGAATAATGGTGCCTGCGGTTTCCTTAATCCAACCCAGATTCGCCTGTACAAACGTGTCTCCGAGCCAGGCAACGCCGAGGATACAAATGCAGGCGCTCATGCCGGATTTGAACGTGCTGGAGGTCAGAATTGAGTCGGTTTCGATGCGGCACAGCAGGGTGATTAATGTCGCCACGCTGAGCATAATAATCAGAATCGCGCTGTTGGTGGTCATCACCGGTTGAGCAACCCAGCCAAGGCTCGGGCTGTTAATCACGGCGTAGCCAACCACAGAAAAAACGCCCAGCAGGAACAGTAAAACGGAAAGCTTCGCGCCACGTTTTATTTCCACTTTTTTATCGCCACGCAGCTCAATCAGGCCTTCTTCATAGCGCTTGAGATAAACCGGATCGTTGGAGAGTTTCGAGTCAAAACACCAGCTGATAATCAGCGACATCACAATCACTGCCGCCAGCGTCGAAGGAATCATCACCATCAGCAGATGCAAATAACTGACGCCGTGGCTTTCCATCGTCGACGCCATATACACCACCGCGGCGGAAATGGGCGAGGCGGTGATAGCGATCTGCGCGGCCACTACGGCCGTAGAAAGCGGACGGCAAGGTTTGATCCCCTGCTCTTTTGCCACTTCAGAAATTACCGGGAGCGCAGAAAGTGAAATGTTGCCGGTACCGGCCATGATCGTGAGGAAATACGTGACGATCGGGGCCAGAAGGGTGATGTGTTTCGGGTTTCGGCGCAGCAGTTTCTCGGTTTGCTGCACCAGATAATCCATCCCGCCCGCGACCTGCATGGTCGAAATGGCGGCAATCACGGCCATGATGATTGAGATAACGTCAAAAGGAATCGATCCCGGTTTCACGCCGATTAAAGCGAGCACCAGAACACCCAATCCGCCCGCGAAACCAATTCCGATGCCGCCCAGACGGGCACCGAGAAAAATTGCGGCGAGTACAATAATAAGTTCGATGATTAACATGGCTGTCCGTCCATATATCCAGCAATCCTTAAGGAATTGAAAAATAATTGTTATGTAATTGTTGTTTGCAACTCAGTAAAAAGGCCCGCTGTTCCGCAGAACAACGAGCCTTTAAAAGGTCAGAAATGGAGTCTGTTACTGTTCATTTTCATCGGTATAGCGCTTCGCTTTGTAAGCCGGGTGCTTCAGGTTTTCGATAGAGAAAATGTCGTCCAGCTCGGCTTCCGTCAGCAAACCGCGTTCAAGCACGACTTCCCGGACGCTCTTGCCGGTTTCCGCACAAATCTTACCGACGATATCGCCATTGTGGTGGCCGATGAACGGGTTCAGATACGTCACGATACCAATGGAGTTGAAGACGTAGAATTCGCACACTTCTTTGTTTGCCGTAATGCCGTTGATGCATTTTTCCAGCAGGTTGTAGCAGGCGTTAGTCAGGATGTGCACGGATTCAAACATGGCCTGGCCGATCACAGGCTCCATGACGTTCAGCTGCAACTGACCCGCTTCGGCGGCCATCGTGACGCACATGTCGTTGCCGATGACTTTGAAGCAAACCTGATTCACTACTTCCGGGATCACCGGGTTAACTTTGGCAGGCATGATGGAAGAACCGGCCTGCAATTCTGGCAGGTTGATCTCGTTGAGCCCGGCGCGAGGCCCGGAAGAGAGCAGGCGCAGGTCGTTACAGATTTTGGAAAGCTTAACCGCCAGACGCTTCAGGGAGCTGTGAACCATCACGTAAGCGCCGCAGTCTGATGTTGCTTCAATCAGATCTTCAGCCGGAACGCACGCCAGATTGCTGACTTCCGCCAGTTTCTGCACGGCCAGCTGCTGATATCCTTCCGGCGTATTCAGGCGCGTACCAATCGCCGTTGCCCCGAGGTTTACTTCCAGCAGTAATTCACCGGTGCGGATCAGGTTACGGGTTTCTTCTTTAAGCAGTACGTTGAATGCATGGAATTCCTGGCCGAGCGTCATCGGTACCGCGTCCTGCAACTGCGTGCGGCCCATTTTGATGACGTTTTCAAATTCGACCGCTTTGCGCTCAAAGCCATCACCCAACTGAGAAATCGCATCAACCAGTTTCAGCAAAGAGGCGTAAACCGCGATACGGAAACCGGTCGGGTAGGCATCATTGGTGGACTGGCATTTATTAAGGTGATCGTTGGGATTAAGGAACTGGTAATCGCCTTTCTGGTGACCCATCAGTTCCAGACCGATGTTCGCCAGCACTTCATTCGTGTTCATATTTACCGAGGTTCCCGCGCCGCCCTGATAGACGTCGATAGGGAACTGGTCCATGCATTTACCTTTATCAAGCACTTCGTCGCACGCCTGAATGATGATGTCCGCGATATGGCGTGGAATGGTGCGCAGCTCTTTGTTTGCCAGAGCCGCCGCTTTCTTCACCATCACCATGCCACGAACAAACTCAGGCACATCGCTGATCTTGGTGTTGCTGATATAGAAGTTTTCAATCGCCCGCAGGGTATGAATGCCGTAATAAGCTTCTGCCGGTACTTCGCGCGTGCCCAGCAGGTCTTCCTCGATACGAATGGTGTTTGACATGAGAACCTTCTCTTCGGTACTGAATGCGTTATGCGATGTTTAAAATTATGTTACTAGCCGTGGTAAATTTAAAACGATCAACCGTTGTTTCCACAACGAAGGCGATCATATGCTGCTTCAGGCGAATTGCACGTACTAAGATCACTATCCTGCCCTATGATTGTGCAAGTTTTTAGTATCTGTGAGAATTCTCACAATTCATTTACCTGCTCAATTAAATCAGGTCTGGTGCTTGAAATCACCGGGACACAGCACCATCTCATTGTAGTCAGCCTGCATTTCTTTGATGGCAAACATCAGAAACAGGCACTTATTCAGGGTTTCGAACGGTTCTGAAAAAGAACTTCGGGGCCAAATCACAAGGAGAATGCGGTGCGCTGGTTACCGTTACTACTGTTATTCCTGCTGGCTTATATTGAAATCACCTTATTTATCAAGGTGGCTGCGGTTGTTGGCGTCGCCACGACATTATTGCTGGTGGTATTCACCTCCTGCGTAGGTGTTTCTCTGGTCAAAAATCAGGGAATGAAAACGTTCATGCAGCTTCAGCAGAAGCTCGCTGTAGGTGAAAGCCCGGCGGCTGAAATGGTGAAAAGTGTTTCACTGGTGATTGCCGGTTTCCTGTTATTGGTTCCGGGATTCTTTACCGATTTCCTCGGCTTGCTGCTCCTGCTGCCGCCGATTCAGAAACGACTGACGCTCAAGCTGATGCCGCACCTGAATATTGTTCGCTCTGGCGGTAACTGGGGGAGCAGTGCGCCCACCGGAAATACCTTTGAAGGCGAGTTCCAGCGGACTGATGAAACACCGGAACGCCTGGTTTCACCGAAAAAAGATGACGACACAGAGCACCGCGATCGCTAATCTCTGTGGCCTTGATTGTTAATACATTGTTGGGAAGTAGTTTTCAGGCTGGGTTTAGATGGCCTGAAAGCCAAAAGAAAAAGCGAAATTTTTTCTCTTCTTCCCCTTGAATGGGGGGGTATCGCCCCCATTAAACAAACCACGAGGCCAGGCAGGCATTTGTCAGGCATTCAACCCTAAAAATAGATATGGACCCGCTCACAGGAGAGTTATCAATGAAAATTCGTCCATTGCATGACCGCGTTATCGTCAAGCGTAAAGAAGTAGAATCTAAATCCGCTGGCGGCATCGTTCTGACTGGCTCAGCTGCTGGTAAATCTACCCGTGGCGAAATCCTGGCTGTCGGCCATGGTCGCATTCTGGAAAACGGTGAAGTTAAAGCGCTGGACGTTAAAGTTGGCGACATCGTCATCTTCAACGACGGCTACGGCGTGAAAGCTGAAAAAATCGACAATGAAGAAGTGTTGATTATGTCTGAGAGCGACATCCTGGCAATCGTAGAAGCCTGATCTTCCTCCGACCCACTTTTTTCTGAACTGAACGAATTGAAGGGAAATTAACAATGGCAGCTAAAGAAGTAAAATTCGGTAACGACGCCCGTGTGAAAATGCTGCGTGGCGTAAACATCCTTGCTGATGCAGTAAAAGTGACCCTGGGCCCTAAAGGCCGCAACGTGGTTTTGGACAAATCTTTCGGTGCTCCAACCATCACTAAAGACGGCGTGTCCGTTGCACGTGAAATCGAACTGGAAGACAAGTTCGAAAACATGGGCGCACAGATGGTGAAAGAAGTGGCGTCCAAAGCGAACGATGCAGCGGGTGATGGTACGACTACCGCAACCGTATTGGCACAAGCCATCATCACTGAAGGCCTGAAAGCTGTTGCCGCTGGTATGAACCCGATGGATCTGAAACGCGGGATCGACAAAGCGGTCATCCACGCTGTTGAAGAACTGAAAAAACTGTCTGTACCTTGCTCTGACTCTAAAGCGATCGCACAAGTTGGTACTATCTCTGCTAACTCCGATGAAACCGTCGGTAAACTGATCGCTGAAGCGATGGAAAAAGTCGGCAAAGAAGGCGTCATCACTGTTGAAGAAGGCACTGGCTTGCAGGACGAGCTGGATGTTGTTGAAGGTATGCAGTTCGATCGCGGTTACCTGTCTCCGTACTTCATCAACAAGCCAGAAACCGGTTCAATCGAACTGGAAAGCCCGTTCATCCTGCTGGCTGACAAAAAGATTTCTAACATTCGTGAAATGCTGCCAGTACTGGAAGCCGTTGCTAAAGCCGGTAAACCACTGCTGATCATTGCTGAAGACGTTGAAGGCGAAGCCCTGGCGACTCTGGTGGTGAACACCATGCGTGGCATCGTGAAAGTGGCTGCGGTTAAAGCACCTGGCTTCGGCGACCGTCGTAAAGCTATGTTGCAGGACATCGCAACCCTGACTGGCGGTACCGTAATCTCTGAAGAGATTGGCCTGGAGCTGGAAAAAGCGACTCTGGAAGACATGGGTCAGGCTAAACGCGTTGTGATCAACAAAGACACCACCATCATCATCGATGGCGTTGGCGAAGAAGCAACCATTCAGGGCCGTGTATCTCAGATCCGTCAGCAGATCGAAGAAGCAACTTCTGATTACGACCGTGAAAAACTGCAAGAGCGTGTGGCTAAACTGGCAGGCGGCGTAGCTGTTCTGAAAGTTGGCGCAGCGACTGAAGTTGAAATGAAAGAGAAAAAAGCCCGCGTTGAAGATGCGCTGCACGCAACCCGTGCTGCTGTAGAAGAAGGCGTGGTTGCTGGTGGTGGTGTTGCGCTGGTTCGCGTTGCTCACACTCTGGCTAACCTGACCGGCGACAACGATGACCAGAACGTGGGTATCCGCGTTGCTCTGCGCGCAATGGAAGCTCCACTTCGTCAGATCGTTGTGAACGCAGGTGAAGAAGCTTCTGTTATCGCAAACACTGTTAAAGCAGGTGAAGGTAGCTTCGGTTACAACGCTTACACCGAACAATACGGCGACATGATCGCAATGGGTATCCTGGATCCAACTAAAGTGACCCGTTCTGCTCTGCAGTACGCGTCTTCTGTAGCTGGCCTGATGATCACCACTGAGTGCATGATCACCGACCTGCCTAAAGACGATAAAGTCGATATGGGCGGCGCTGGCGGTATGGGTGGCATGGGCGGTATGGGCGGCATGATGTAATCATCATCCCCCTGCGTTCATCCGCAGGTACGGCAAATCAGCGGCAATTTTGTTGTCTGAGTTAACGTACTGAAGAAACCCGGTCTGAAAAGGCCGGGTTTTTTTATTTGACCATTTTTTATCGTGTTCAGTAAGATAAGTCTCAATGTCTTCCGGGTTTAACGTGTAGACTCATTTCTGCGTGGTTTTCGGATTTATACCGATAGCGCAGAACCTTGGGTATGCGTGGCAACGGATGCCTAAGAGAGCCAGGTGTTTTCTGATAGGCTTTATGTGATTACAAAAACAAATGGGGAAAGTGATGCGGATTAAAATGTTACTGGGCCTGTCAGCTATCGCGCTGCTTGCCGGGTGCAGTACCACTCATCAACTGGATGCAGCGGGACAGCAGGTGAAATTCACGGACGACAAACCAGGCGCAAATTGTCAGCTCCTCGGTGAAGTCACTGGTGCCCAAAGCAACTGGTTCTCCGGTACCGGCGGCGATGGCAGCTCAATGCGTGGTGCGGCCAACGACCTGCGCAACAAGGCAGCAGCGATGGGCGGCAATACCATTTATGGTGCTAACAGCCCGTCTCAAAATTTCCTGTCCAGCTTTGCACCGGTTGACAGCAAAATGGTCGGCCAGGTTTATAAGTGCCCATAGTCGGGCCGTTTACGCTTTAGCTGCGTGAACCTGCACAGAAATACGAAAGGGATGCCCGATGGCATCCCTTTTTGCATTTCGGCATTCGCGTTTACGACTGTTTAAGGCGTAAATCCAAAATGGTTTTACTCGGTTCGCCGCCAATCTCGCGGGTCAGTTTCGGCACCATATAACCGGAAACTTTGCTCATCAGCCCTTTCATAATGATGCGCGCTTCATCGTCGCTCACCATGAAATGCGCCGCGCCCTGAACTTTATCCAGCACGTGGATGTAGTAAGGCAAAATTCCCGCATCAAACAGCGCATTACTGAGCGCAGCAAGCACATCGGCAGAGTCATTTACATCACGCAACAGCACGCTCTGATTGAGCAGCGTGACCCCATGACGTTTCAGTTTCGCCATGCTGGCGCGCAACGCGTCATCGATTTCATTGGCGTGATTGATGTGCGTCACCATCAGCACCTGCAAACGCGACCGTTCAAGGCGCTGGCAGAGCGTGTCCGTGATGCGCGCAGGGATCACCACCGGTAAACGGGTATGGATACGCAGGCGTTTGATGTGCGCGATCCCTTCCAGCTCACCGATCAACCAGTCGAGTTCGTGATCTTTCGCCATCAGCGGATCGCCGCCGGAGAAAATAATTTCATCGAGTTCGGGCTGTGTACGGATATAATCCAGCGCCTGAACCCAGTTGACCTTATTCCCCTGGTTGTCCTGATACGGGAAATGGCGGCGGAAGCAGTAGCGGCAATTCACCGCACAGCCGCCTTTCACCAGCAACAGGGCGCGATTGTTATACTTGTGCAACAGACCCGGAACAACGCTGCGTTGTTCATCAAGCGGGTCGGTGGTAAAGCCCGGTGCGGCGATAAACTCTTCGCGTGCGGTCAATACCTGAAGCAACAAAGGATCCCGCGGATCGCCGTGCTGCATACGTGCCACAAAGGCGCGGGGCACGCGAAGCGGGAACAAACGACGGGCTTCATGGCCACTTTGCAGATCTGCATTGTCGTTAAGTGCCAGAAGAGTAAGCAGTTCATTCGGGTCAGTGATAACATCGCCGAGTTGATACAACCAATCTTCTCTAAATGGCGTGTTTAGGGTTACAATGTTTGCCATTTTTTGGCTAATACCAGTTTAAAATTAGAGGGCCATCATGGCGACTTATTCTAGCAACGATTTCCGTCCGGGTCTTAAAATCATGTTCGAAGGCGAGCCTTTCGCAATCGAAGACAGCGTGTTCGTAAAACCAGGCAAAGGCCAGGCTTTTGCACGTGTGAAAATGCGCCGTCTTCTGACCGGTTCCCGTGTAGAAAAAACCTTCAAATCTACTGACTCTTGCGAAGGTGCAGACGTTGTAGATACCAACATGACTTACCTGTACAACGACGGTGAGTTCTACCACTTCATGCACCCTGAGACTTTCGAGCAGCACGGTGTTGAAGCTAAAACCGTTTCTGAAGCCTCTAAATGGCTGCAAGACAACGCTGAATGTATCGTGACTCTGTGGGACGGTCGTCCTATCGCTGTCCAGCCACCGAACTTCATCGAAGCAGAAGTTGTTGATACCGATCCAGGCCTGAAAGGTGATACCGCAGGTACCGGCGGCAAGCCAGCAACGCTGAGCACCGGCGCAGTGGTTAAAGTGCCTTTATTCGTGCAGATTGGCGAAATCGTCCGTTGTGACACCCGCTCTGGCGAATACGTTTCCCGCGTTAAATAAGTTTCTTATTACGCTGGATGAAAGCTGCCACAGGGTAATGCCTGTCGCAGCTTTCCGGCTCAACCTGTTGAATGGGATTGTGTTTTCCATGTTGAAGAAGATGAAGTTTATCGTGGTTTCAGTGATATTGCTGGCTTCGTTATCCGGCTGCAACACGGTTCACGGTTTTGGTGAAGACATCCAGCATCTGGGTGGCGCGATTTCCAAAGCAGGCTGATTCCTTCAGCCTCGTTTTACCAACTGTCCTAAAATCCTGTCTTTTCCCTTCCGTATTCAGAAAATTAACTACACTTAGTGAGTCTTACTTTACATTCTCTTATAGGAAGGAATTTTATATGTTGAAGAAAAGTATCCTCGCAATCCTGTCTGTTCTTGTTCTGTCTTCTGCGTTAACTGCCTGCAATACCACGCGTGGCGTGGGTGAAGATGTCTCTGCCGGCGGCCAGGCAATTCAGAAAAGCGCTCAATAACGGGCGTGTGAGTTGAAGTAAGCTGAAGTCTGCCTGCACATTGATGCAGGCAGTGTTGTTTCTGAAGGGGGAAAACTTACGGCTGTTTGACCCACACCAGCTTGCTGGTATCAAAGCCGTAGCCTTGCGCGGTTTTCAGCAGTTGCTGTTTTACGCTGTCATCCAGCGTCGGGGTTCGTGAGAGGATCCACAGATAGCTTTTATCCGGCCCGCAAACCAGCGCATAGCGGTAATCTTTATCCAGCTCGATGACGTTATAGCCACCATAGAACGGGCCAAAGAACGAAACTTTAAGCGCCGCACGTGACGTTGAACCGGTGAAATACCCTTTGCCTTCACTTTCCTGCCATTTGTTTTTCTCAGTATTAAAGCCACGGTTAATAACTTTCACACCGCCATCATCCCGCAAGCTGTAATTGGCCGTCACGCGTTCAAGCCCGCTTTCAAAGCTATGATCCAGCCTTGCCACTTCATACCAAGTTCCCAGATAGCGGTTAAGCTCGAAATTACTCACGACTTTGACGTCTTTGGGTGGCGTCACGCTGCAAGCGACCGATAAAAGTGCCGTAACAATCACACCGAGTTTTGACCAGATACGCATAAATGTTCCTTCCTGAGGTAATCACCTAAGTGTAGGTAAAAATTGAGGAAAAGAGAAAAGGGAAGGCAGGAAAAAATCAGCGGTCACGGAAATGACCGCTGAAAAAGGGGATCTTGTCAGATCAGAGGCGGATCAACACGATAAGTGTGACAACGCTTAAGATCATTGCCAGACCGTAGAACACCCATTTACCGGCAGGAACGTGGATTTTCAGGTCGTGCATGGCATGGTGGATCCTGTGCAGACCGCACCACAACGGCAGGACGATCATCAGCAGCAGAAACAGGCGACCAATCCAGCTTTGTGCAAATGCCAGTACGCGCGGATAGCTCAGCGCGTCACCGGGGAAAAACCCCAGCGGCAGCAGGAAGCACACCAGCAGAATCATCACCGGCGCAAAAATCGCACTCCACATGCCGCCTGCGCCAAACAGCCCCCAGAACACCGGCTCATCTGAACGTTTAGGAAGAGTATTTTTCATGTCGCCTCCTCAAAGAAACAGCGCGATGGCGAGGATCACCAGCGTCACAACGGCAGTTACGCACCAGAAACCGGTAATCACCGGCTCCGGCCCCATTTTCTTGCCTTTCACAATGACGATGGAGGCTTTCGGTGCCAGTTCAAACCAGGTTTTGGTGTGAAGCAGCGCAGCCAGTAAAGCAATCAGGTTGATCAGCATGACCACCGGGTTTTGCAGAAAATGTACAAATCCTGCCCAGCTTTCCGGCCCGTTACGTAAGGCGAAAATACCGGCCAGCAGTAAGATACTGAACCAGACTGCCGGAACGGACGTGCCTTCACGCAGCATATAGAAACGATAGAAAGGTGAACGTTGCCACCAGCTGGCGGGCATTTCGCGCACGTAAGGTTTACGTTTGCTGCCCGGGGTCTGAGTTCGAGTCGTCATATTTTCCTCCCTCATTGCGGTCTCAGCCTCGCTATCATGAAGTCTTTCGAACTTTCAACTTTACCCTGCTGAATAGCGGCGGCCGGGTCGACGTGTTTCGGACAGACTTCAGAACAGTAACCGACAAACGTACAGCTCCAGACGCCGTTCTGGCCGTTAAGCTGCGGCATACGCTGGGCTTTGCCGTGATCCCGGTTGTCCAGGTTGTAGCGGTGCGCCAGCGTAATGGCGGCCGGGCCGATGAATTCCGGATTCAGACCGAATTGCGGGCAGGCGGCGTAACATAAACCGCAGTTGATGCAGCCGGAGAACTGATGATATTTCTCCATCTGTGCAGGCGTTTGTTTGCCCGGGCCTTCCGCTACGGTACGGGTATTGCCAATGATGTACGGCTTAATGGATTCGAGGCTTTCTATAAAGTGGGTCATATCGACCACTAAATCGCGCTCGATCGGGAAGTTTGCCAGCGCCTCCACCTGCATTCCGTCCGGATATTCGCGCAGGAACGTTTTGCAGGCCAGTTTTGGCACACGGTTGACCATCATGCCGCAGGAGCCGCAAATGGCCATACGGCACGACCAGCGGTAGGAAAGATCGGCGGCGATATGGTCTTTGATATAGCCCAGCGCGTCGAGCAGCGACGTTGTTTCGTCGAAAGGCACGTCATACACAACCGGATGCGGCGCGTGGTCCGTCTCCGGGTTATAGCGCATGATTTCAACCTTCAGGCTTCGCATTTTAGCCACGTGATTGCTCCTTATCTTTTTTATCGTGATTCTCAGCTTCCCCGCCATACATACGTTTTGCCGGTGGCAATGTGGTGATCTTCACATCGCCATATTCAAGACGTGGCGCGGAATCTGGCTGATAAAAGGCCAGCGTATGCTTAAGGAAATTGACGTCATCGCGTTCGGTACAGCCTTCATCCAGACGCTGATGTGCGCCGCGGGATTCCCGACGATGCAGGGCCGAATGCGCCATACATTCGGCCACTTCCAGTCCGTGTCCCAGCTCGATGGTGTACAGCAAATCGGTGTTGAAAACGCTGGAAGTATCTTTGATTTTGACGCGTTTGAAGCGCTCTTTCAGCTCGGTCAGCTTGTCGATGGTTTTCTGCATCAGCTCGGTGGTGCGGTAAATCCCGCAACCTTCTTCCATCGCCAGACCCATTTCGTCGCGGATGGCCGCCCAGCTTTCATCGCCTTCCTGTTTCATCAGCGCGTCAACGCGATTTTCGATATCACGAACTTGCGCGTCGAGAGCTTCGGTATTGCCGTAGTCTTTGGCTTCGGCGGCGCGTTCTGCTGCTTTTTCGCCAGCCATGCGGCCAAATACCACCAGCTCTGCCAGTGAGTTGGAGCCCAGACGGTTTGCGCCGTGCAGGCCAACCGATGAACATTCACCGACGGCAAACAGACCTTTGATGCGGGTTTCGCACTGCGCATCCGTTTCGATTCCACCCATCGTGTAGTGCGCGGTAGGGCGTACAGGGATTGGATCGGTAATCGGATCCACGCCGACGTAAGCTTTGGACAGTTCACAGATAAACGGCAAACGTTCGCGCAGCTTTTTCTCGCCGAGATGACGTAAATCCAGATACACCACATCGCCACGCGGGGTGGAAATGGTGCGTCCGGCGCGCCATTCGTGCCAGAACGCCTGCGAGACTTTGTCGCGCGGGCCAAGTTCCATGTATTTGTTTTTCGGTTCGCCGAGCGGAGTTTCCGGCCCCATGCCGTAATCCTGCAAATAACGGTAACCGTCTTTATTGACCAGAATACCGCCTTCACCACGACAGCCTTCTGTCATCAGAATGCCGGATCCGGGCAGGCCGGTCGGGTGATATTGCACGAACTCCATATCTCGCAGCGGAATGCCATGACGGAACGCCATACCCATGCCGTCGCCGGTGACAATCCCGCCGTTGGTGTTGTAACGGTAAACGCGGCCTGCGCCGCCGGTTGCCATCACGACTGCGTTAGCGCGGATTCGTACGCGGGTGCCTTCCATCATATTGATGGCGACGACGCCGCGAACCTGGCCGTCATCGACCAGAATATCGAGAACGAAATGCTCGTCGAATCGTTTGATTTGCGGGTATTTCAGCGAGGTCTGGAACAGGGTATGCAGCATGTGGAAGCCGGTTTTATCCGCGGCAAACCAGGTGCGTTCGATCTTCATCCCGCCAAAACGCCGGACGTTGACTGAACCATCTTCCTTACGGCTCCACGGGCAGCCCCAGAGTTCAAGCTGCGCCATTTCAGTCGGACATTGATGAACGAAATGGTCCACTACGTCCTGCTCACACAGCCAGTCGCCTCCGGAAACGGTATCCTGGAAGTGAAAATCAAAGCTGTCGTGATCTTGCGTCACTGCGGCAGAACCGCCTTCGGCGGCCACCGTGTGGCTGCGCATAGGGTACACTTTCGAAATCAACGCGATATTCAGGTTGGGATTGGCTTCCGCTGCGGCTATTGCTGCGCGTAAACCCGCCCCACCTGCACCTATAATTGCAATGTCGGCGTTAAAGGTTTGCACTGCATTCCTCCACTATCATCAATGAGATCGGGTTTGAAACACCCGCGAAAAAGGTTTTGAATCTGAGGCTTAACCACCGCTGATGACATACAGGCGCTGTCCCAGAGGCTAATATTCTTATTATTTGTAAGGAAATTATTATACCTAATGAGGAGTAGTGGTAATTTGATGTGAATGCAGGTTTAGGCTTTCTCTGTATATTGCTTCGCAAAATGAGGTATTTGTTTGCCCTGAGGGTTGCAGGTAGACTGCATGACTTTTCTGAATTCGGAGTAAATCACCATGAGCGAAACGGCAAGCTGGCAACCCAGTGCTCCTGTCGCCAATTTGTTGAAGCGTGCGGCCATTCTCGCTGTGATTCGACGTTTCTTTTCCGATCGCGGCGTGCTGGAAGTGGAAACGCCGGCCATGAGCCAGGCCACGGTGACCGACATCCATCTGGTGCCTTTTGACACGCGTTTTGTCGGGCCGGGTGCGGCTGATGGCATGACTTTGTATCTGATGACCAGCCCGGAATATCACATGAAACGTCTGCTGGCTGCGGGCAGCGGGCCGATTTACCAGATGGGGCGCAGCTTCCGTAACGAAGAAGCCGGTATCCATCACAACCCTGAATTCACCATGCTGGAATGGTATCGTCCGCGTTATGACATGTACCGCCTGATGAATGAAGTGGACGATCTGCTGCAACAGGTGCTCGATTGCGATACGGCAGAAACCCTGTCCTATCAGCAGGCGTTTACGCGCCATCTGGGCGTGGATCCGTTGTCTGCGGATAAAACCGAACTGCGTGAAGTTGCCGCGAAGCTGGATTTATCAAATATCGCGGATACCGAAGAAGACCGCGACACCTTATTGCAGTTACTGTTTACGATGGGTGTCGAACCGCATATTGGCCGCGACAAGCCGACTTTTGTGTATCACTTCCCGGCGACGCAGGCATCTCTGGCGGAAATCAGCACCGAAGATCACCGCGTTGCTGAGCGTTTTGAGGTGTATTACAAAGGTATCGAACTGGCGAACGGTTTCCGCGAACTGACCGATGGTCGCGAACAGCGCCAGCGTTTCGAGCAGGATAACCGTAAACGCGCCGCGCGCGGTTTACCTCAGCATCCTATCGATAACAATCTGCTGGATGCTCTGGAACATGGCATGCCGGAATGCTCCGGTGTGGCGCTGGGCGTTGATCGTCTGATTATGATTGCGCTGGGCGCGGGCAGCCTGAGCGAAGTGCTGGCTTTCCCGGTCACACGCGCCTGAGTCGGTTTTCCCCAATCCTGGCCCTCGGGTCAGGATTATCTTTCTTTCTCGCCATGCCTCCTTTCCCTGCCCTGTGATTGTGCAATAACATTAAAATTGCTCCTTTAGTGAAACAAAAGTACCTAAATCGCGTAACACTGATTTTAAAGTTTCAGGGATGACACCCCGGCGCGAACCCGCAATCCTGCTGGCTCCTCAACGATTTAACGCAAATTTTCTCTCCGCTGGCCTGATTTATGCATTACAGGATAACTACTCAATCAGCTCTGGGATCCCGTTATGTCTGAATCTGGCGACAAAGAACTTCTTTATGGTCTGGAGGCGCGTATTGCACCGGCACCGGCATTTTTCACGGCCATCCAGCATGTCCTCGCGAGCGTGGTGGGGATTATTACTCCGCCGCTGATTATCGGTTCGGTGCTCGGGCTGAATGCGTATCTCCCTTATCTCATCAGTATGTCGCTGCTGGCTTCCGGCATCGGGACGTTCATTCAGGCGCGCCGGTTTATGTCGGTGGGCGCGGGGATGATTTGCCTGCAAGGCACCAGTTTTGCATTTCTGGGTGTGATTCTGTCCGGAGGAATGCTGGTGAAAAGCCGCGGGGGCTCGCCTGAAGACATCATGGCGATGATTTTTGGCGTGAACTTTGTCGCGGCGTTTATTCCGCTTCTGGTCAGCCGGTTTATCGGGCAGATGCGCCGCGTGTTTACCCCGCTGGTCAGCGGAACGGTAATTGCCCTGATTGGCATCAGCCTGATTAAAGTCAGTATTACAGACTGGGCGGGCGGGCACGGTGCGGCGAATTTCGGTGCGCCGGTCAATCTGGTGCTGGGCGCGCTGACGCTGCTGGTGATCGTCGTATGTAACCGCATTAATGTACGCTGGCTGCGCCTTTCATCGATAGTATTAGGGATTATTGTCGGGTGCATCGCGGCTGCCCTGACCGGATATTTGCCGCTTAAACCGTTGCAGGGCGACGGGTTTGCGCTGCCGCAGTTGTTCCGTTTTGGCTTCAAGTTTGACTGGATCATCTTCGTGCCAATCGCGCTGGTGTCGTTTATCAGTATTCTGGAAACGGTCGGCGATTTGACGGCGAACTGCATGTTGTCGCAGCAGCCCATTGAAGGGGAAAGTTTCCGCAAGCGCCTGAAGGGCGGGATCCTGGCCGATGGCGTCAGCTGCATTATTGCTGCGGCGTTTTCTTCCTTCCCGAATACCACTTTTGCGCAGAACAACGGCGTGATCCAGATGACCGGCGTCGCCAGCCGTTATGTCGGGATGTACATCGGGGGCGTTCTGGTGTTGCTCGGGCTGTTCCCGTTTATCGGCGAAGTCTTGCAGCAAATCCCTGCGCCGGTGCTGGGTGGCGCGACGCTGGTGATGTTTGGCAGCGTGGTCGCCGCGGGCATTCGTATCATGACGCAGTCGCCTGTTGGCCGCCGCGAAATGTTAATTATCGCGATTTCCTTTGGCATCGGTCTGGGCATTGAAGCGGTGCCCGATGTTCTGGCGCAGTTCCCGCCGATTGTGGGGAATATCTTCGGCCACGCAGTCACCAGCGGTGGCGTGATCGCCATCCTGCTGAATCTGCTGATGCCTGCAGAGCGCGCTATTGCCGTGGCAGAAGAGGTGAAAGTTCACTAACGTTCCCCGCGCGCGCGTGAGCCCCTGGATCAGCAGACAGGGCATAACTGAGCTGACTCACTTTTGAATTCATGAAGAGGAAGTCAGTTATGTCTTTGCAACGCACCTGGATTAAAAATCCGCTGGCGGTATTTACCGCCAATGAACTCGATGCCCGCGGCGGTATCGTCGTCGAAGGCTCCACGATCGCCGAAGTTCTGGCATGCGGCCAGTTACCCTCACAGCCGGTTGATCAGATTGCCGATGCCACCGGGTGCGTACTTATGCCCGGCCTCATCAACACCCATCATCATTTTTATCAGACGCTGACCCGGGCCTGGGCGCCCGTGGTTAACGTGCCGCTGTTTCCGTGGTTGCAAAAACTGTATCCGGTCTGGGCGCGTTTGCAGCCTGAAGCGCTGGGGCTCGCCAGCCGGGTGGCGATGGCCGAACTGTTGCTTTCCGGCTGTACTACCACAACTGACCACCATTATCTGTTCCCGCAGGGAATGGAAGAGGCGATTGATGTGCAGGTTGAGGTCGTCCGCGAACTGGGGATGCGTGCTCTTCTGACGCGCGGCTCGATGAGCCTCGGAGAAGAGCAGGGAGGTTTACCGCCGGAGCAGACGGTGCAATCGGGAGATACAATTTTGCGCGACAGCCAGCGGCTGATTGACCGTTATCACCAGCGCGGCGACGGGGCGTGGATGCAGATTGCGCTGGCGCCGTGCTCGCCGTTTTCCGTGACCACGGACATCATGCGCGAAAGCGCTGCTATGGCGCAGCGCGAAGACGTCCGGCTGCACACTCATCTGGCGGAAACGCTGGATGAAGAAGCGTTCTGCCTGAAAATGTTCGGGCTGCGCACGGTGGATTATCTGGAAAGCGTCGGCTGGCTGAATGACCGGACGTGGCTGGCGCACGGCATTCATTTCAATGCGGACGAAATTCAGCGGCTTGGCGCTGCCGGAACCGGGATCTGCCATTGTCCTGTGTCGAATATGCGCCTGGCGTCCGGCATGTGTCCGACGCGCGACCTTGAAGCGGCAGGCGTCCCCATCGGTTTGGGCGTGGACGGTTCGGCGTCTAACGATGCATCGAATCTGATGTATGAAGCGCGTCAGGCGCTTTACCTGCAACGTCTTAAATATGGCGCGGAATACGTCACGCCGGAAAGAGTTTTAGGCTGGGCAACGCGCGGTTCGGCGAAGCTTATCGGGCGTGATGATATCGGGCAAATCGCGGTCGGGAAGCAGGCGGATCTGGCGCTTTTCCGGCTGGATGAATTACGTTTCAGCGGCAGCCATGATCCGGTTTCCGCGCTGCTGTTGTGCGGGGCAGAACGGGCTGATCGCGTGATGGTTGGCGGAAAATGGCGGGTGATTGACGGACAGATTGTCGGGATGGACATCAAATCGCTGATTTCTCAGCACCGTAAAGCAGCGGCGGCGCTGATCGCTGATCTGTAAAACAATGGATTCAGGGGCAGAGAAAATCTGCCCCGCTTATTTTTTAAAACCGGTATTACAAATCGCCCGGCGAACGCGAGCTGTTACCGCTGCGACCACTGCCGCTGCTGCTGGTAAACGTCGCATTATTGCCATTCTGCGCACGGTGCAGCGTCTCCATACGGACCTGGAATGGAGGGAACGGCAGCGTGATGCCGTGCTCGCGGAATCCGGCCAGAATCAGCTGATGGATTTCGTGGCGAAGCGGCATACGGTGCGCCATTTCGGCGGCATGCATACGCAGCTCGAAGATCTGAATACCCTGTTGTAAATCCACCAGGTACGCTTCCGGCGCAGGCATATCCAGCACCAGTGAACAACGGTGTGCGGCGTTAAGCAGGATTTGAGTCACTTCTTCACTGTTGGCCTCTGAAGGCGCCGGGACGGTCAGTACGACACGCGTGACGGAATCGGAAAGCGACCAGTTGATGAACTGCTCGGTGATAAAGGCCTTGTTCGGCACGATAATTTCTTTGCGGTCCCAGTCGGCAATCGTCGTGGCGCGCGTATTGATTTTCGTGATGCTGCCGGTCAGGTTGCGGATGGTGACGGTATCGCCGATACGGATCGGTTTTTCGAACAGAATGATCAGGCCGGAAATGAAGTTGGCAAAAATTTCCTGCAAACCAAAGCCCAGCCCGACACCCAGCGCGGCAACCAGCCATTGCAGTTTTGCCCATTCGATCCCGATAAGTGAAAAGCCCACCAGCCCGCCAATCAGCAGCAAAACGTATTTGGTGATAGTCAGCACGGCGTAACCGGTGCCCGGCGTCAGCTCCAGATGTTGCAGCAGCGCCAGTTCCAGCAGGGCGGGTAAATTACGCACCAGCTGTGTGGTAATAATCAGCACCAGAATGGCGATCAACACGGATCCGAGCGTGATCGGCTGCATGCTTTCCACGCCCTGAACGGTCGAGGAAACCTGCCACAGATGAATATTTTCCAGGAAAGAAAACGCGGAATGGATTTCCGACCACAGGAAGATCACCGAGATCAGCGCGATCAACGTCAGCAGGGATCGCACCAGCCGCAATGACTGCGCGGAGATCGCATCCAGATCGACCACCGGTTCTTCGATTTCCACCGTGCCTTCGTTACTGCTGCTGGTCTGATGTCCCTCTTCTTCACCGCGAGCGCGCTGGTTCAGCATTTCTGCACGGCGCTGTTTTGCACGCTCAAAAGCAATACGGCGGCGCTGAATGAGCATCCAGCGGCGGATAATGTGATAAATCACCAGCAGAACAAACCAGATGGCAACCGAGGTTTCCAGACGCGCCAGCAGAGCCTGTGATGTGGCCAGGAAGCCCATCAGCGAGGCCAGCGCGGCCACAACGGGTGCGCCCAGTAACATCCACCACAGCGTATTATTGAGGACGTTTTCGCTGTTGCCGTGTTTATCGTGGTACAGCGGAATGCCCGCGCGTTTCAGGCTGTGCGTCACCAGCGCAACCACCAGACAGAGAATAACGAAACACAGGCGACCCAGCGTATTGGAGAACTCGCGGTCATTGAGATTATCGAAGGTAATCAGCGCCATAATCAGCGGCACCAGCACCCAGATTGACAGGGCGTAATAGCGTAACGCCCGCGAAACGGCGCGCTGAGGCCAGCCAAAGTGCGCGACAAACAGCCCCTGAGGATGGGCAAGCGCGGCGCTGACCATAAACGCCCAGAGGATCGGCAGCGTTGCCGTCACGCCATCACCAATGGCGACCGCAATCGGATAAGGCCACGCACTTTGCAGCCCGAAGCCCAGCGCCGCCCACAGTACGGGCAACGGCATTGCGACCAGAATTGACCAGAACACCGTGCGCATCGTCAGTGAGAAATGGTCTTGGGTGACTTTGCCGACCTTGCTGCTGGCACGCGCCAGAAACGCGTAATAGTGTTTGCGTGAGCTGATACTGACAATCACCAGGATCAGCGCGCCAAACAGTGGCAGCAGCGTTTCTTTGCTGGTGATCATCATCATCGACGCGCCGCCCAGCTGGCTCAGGGAATCGAGCGACACCAGACGTTTCAGATCATGTGCGACCTGCACCGGATAGGAAAAACCAATCGGGCTGACGTCGGCGACCCAGAACAGATAACGGTGCGCGGCATCATGTACGTCATTCAGCGCTTCCACCAGCTGGCTGTTGGCGACTTTCAGTTTGGTCAGTTCAAGAATTTGCGTATCGCATCCGGAGAGCAGCGAATTGAGCAAATCACGCTGCGTCCGCAACTGAGCATCAAGAATTTTTTGCTGCACCGCCGTCAGTGGTTTGCCGTCGTCCTGACGCCCCTGACGGTAAATTGCCTGCTTATCCAGTAAATCTTCATAGTGCAGACGCTGAACGCGCAGCTGCGCCATATCGCGGTCAAGCTGTTGTGGTTTAGGCATATCCGGCAGACGGGAAACCTGCGCCCGGAGCGTTTCGCCCAGCAGATTCGACGCGCCCAGCCACTGCGCCTGTTCGCGGATAGTGTTAATCGCCTGGCGAACCTGTTGCGTCTGCGCGGCAGCCTGACGCTGCTGCGAGGAAATCAGATCCATGCGCTGCGCCTGCTGGTTCAGCGCCAGCGACAGCTCGCGGTTCGACTGCAACTGCTGGCTGATGGAATGCGGAAGCTCACCGCTTTGTTCAGCTAACTGCTCGGTTTTTTCCAGTGCCTGTTCAGCTTCGCGCTGGCGCTGGTTGTTGAGCATGTTGCGTAAAGCCTGCAATTGCTGATCGAGAAAATCGGCGCGTTTTTTGTAGAGATCGGCGCGAAGTCGTGACAGTTCCTGCCGGTTATTGGCAGAAAGCTGCGCCAGCTCCAGTTCATCAACCTTGGCTTTGCGTGCCGCCGATTCAGCCTGAAGCGCGCTGAGCTGAGCCTGCGCCAGGGGTGAAGATGGCGCCGCCGCCGTGGCCGCCTGCATGCGCTGCTCAATATCGCTGAGCGCATTCCGGGCTTCAGTTTGTTGTTGGGGGATCTGGCTGACCGAATCGCTGATATCGCGGAAACGATCCTGCTCCTGACGCAGCTGGCGGGTTTCTTCCAGCTGCTGGCTGCTGACCTGCAAAATCTGCTGCTCAAGCTGCGCGGCAGGAATGCTGTCATCAACGGCAGGCGGCTTTTCGGGCTGATTTTGCAGCTCGAGGCGCAGCGCCTGAGTCAGTTTCGGAAAATCATCGATGACCGTCTGATACTGCGTAGTGCGCCCGACCGAAACATTCATCTCATTCAGCCAGTTGAGCGCACTTTGCAGCGCCTCAACCACCTGCGTCTGATTGGCCATTTCTTTATTGGCTTCCGCCTGTTTCAGCTCTTGTTTGAGCTGATCTTCGGTCGGGGTTGCTGTCGCCACCAGAGGCAGAGCCAGCAATAAACTCATCAGCAGGGCGGGGATCAGGCGCACTTGGTCAATTCCTTTTCGGTGGTTTAACGCGTACTCAGTAGTCTTTAGGCGCTTGTGGTTCAGCTGTGGCCACACCTGCCGGCGTTTCTGCGATGACAGGTGCTTCCGGAGTGACAATTACTTCTGGTACCACAGGTTCAGCCGTTGCTGCTGCCGGTGTACGCAGCGCTTCAGCAAACGGTTCGCCCATGCGTGTGACGGTGCCGTTGCTCAGTTGCGGCATAAAGCGGATCTGGTTTGCAGCAAACAGATTGATCACGGTTGAGCCCAGTTTGAAACGTCCCATTTCCTGGCCTTTTTCCAGCGCAATCGCGCCTTCTTCGCCAGCGGCCGGGTATGTCCAGCGTTTGATAATGCCTTCGCGCGGCGGCGTGACGCAGCCTGCCCACACGGTTTCAATGCTGCCCACGATGGTCGCGCCGACCAGAATCTGCACCATCGGGCCAAATTCAGTATCAAATACGCAGATGACGCGTTCGTTACGGGCGAACAGGTTCGGGACGTTGGCCGCCGTCAGCGGGTTTACGGAGAACAAATCGCCGGGCACGTAAATCATTTCGCGCAGCACGCCGCCGCACGGCATATGCACGCGGTGGTAGTCGCGCGGCGCCAGATAAATCGTGGCGAACTGGCCTTCTTTGAATTTTTCAGCCAGCAGATAATTTCCGGCCAGCAACGCCTCGAGGCTGTAGAAATGGCCTTTTGCCTGGAACAGTTTGCCATCGGTAATCGCGCCTAACTGGCTGACTGCGCCATCGGCGGGCAGGCAAAGCATATCCAGACCGCTGACCACCGGACGTGCGCCATCACGCAGCGGACGGACAAAGAATTCATTGAAGGTGGCGTACGATTTGAGATCCGGGTTCTGCGCTTCTTTCATGTCTACGCTGTAGAAACGGGCGAAAGCTTTGATGACCCAATGCGTCAGCGTGGCCGCGCGTTTATCTGCGCCCCAGCCTGCCAGACGGGTTAATCCTTGTTTAGGAAGTAAATATTGGAGTTTGATTTTGATACTGTCCAGCACGGGAAAACCTCTTGGATGGTATGAATGACCGGTTTTATCCGGCCATTTTGCAGGAGGCCGTCTTTTTGACGGCCGCACAGTGTTTTAAGGTGGAGGATTGTAACGGGGTGAAATCATCGGTTCAACTTCCGTTAACTTCACCCGCTTGCCCTTAACCTTTTAGCTCAATGGCTTAACATTAAAGCGCGTCGAAGTTTTTACGCGTTTTTACGTCTTCCATACTTTCCAGAATGCGATGGTAGTTGTCGAAACGCTCTTCCGCGATTTCGCCGCGATCGACCGCATCACGGATTGCACAGCCCGGATCGCTGCCGTGTTTGCAGTCGCGGAATTTGCAATAGCCGAGGAAAGGGCGGAATTCGACAAAGCCTTGTGTGATTTGCTCTGGCGCGAGATGCCAAAGACCAAATTCACGCACGCCAGGGGAATCGATAACATCGCCGCCGCGCTGGAAGTGGTAAAGGCGGGCTGCGGTCGTCGTGTGCTGGCCCAGACCGGAGTTATCGGAGACTTCGTTCACCACGATCTGTTTTTCTTCCGGCGGAAGCAGAGCATTCAGAAGGCTGGATTTCCCCACGCCGGACTGACCGGCAAAGATACTGATGCGGTCCGTCAGCGCGGTTTCAAACGCCGGCATGCCTTCACCGGTCTGGCTTGAAACTTCAAGCACGCGGTAATTAATCTTGCGGTAGATGTCCATCATGCCTTCGACGAATTTACGGCCTTCGTCATCAAGCAGGTCAATTTTGTTGAGCACAATCAGCGGCTCAACTTCTACGGTTTCGCAGGCCACCAGATAGCGGTCGATAATGTTCAGGGACAGCTCTGGCAGGATGGCGGAAACAATGACGATCTGGTCGATGTTGGCGGCGATCGGTTTCACGCCGTCGTAGAAATCAGGACGCGTCAGGACGGACGTGCGCTCATGTACCGCCTCAACGATACCTTTAACGCTGTCGTTTTCGCCTTTGCGCCAGACGACGCGGTCACCGGTGACCAGTGATCGGATGGTACGGCGGATGTTGCAACGGTGCTGGCTGCCGTCGGCCGCTTCAACGTCCGCATGCATCCCGAAACGGCTGATGACGATGCCGTCCTGCGGTTCGCCGTGCAGAGAATCGTCCAGCTCTTTCCGTTTGTCGGTCTGTGTCAGACGACGCTGGTGGTTAGTCTGAACGCGACGTTGTTGCCCTTTAGACAGTTTTGACTTAGTCACTGCGCCTCACTTGACTGGCTTTAATCGCTCGGTGCGACCAAAACGTCTATGATACCAGCTATATCTCTTTCATTGTAATAGGACGCATCATGGCTGCAAATGACTCGAATTTGATTTGGATCGACCTTGAGATGACCGGTCTGGATCCTGAGCGAGACCGTATTATTGAAATTGCGACGCTGGTCACCGACGCGCATCTGAACATTCTGGCTGAAGGCCCGGTGATGGCAGTTCATCAGTCTGACGCACAACTGGCGCTAATGGACGACTGGAATGTCCGTACGCACACCGGTAGTGGTCTGGTCGATCGTGTGAAAGCCAGTCCGTTTGACGATAATGCCGCGCAGCAAAAGACGATTGAGTTCCTGCGCGAGTGGGTACCGGAAGGTAAATCGCCAATTTGTGGCAACAGCGTCGGGCAGGATCGTCGTTTCCTGTTTAAGTACATGCCGGAGCTTGAAACCTACTTCCACTACCGTTATCTGGATGTCAGCACCCTGAAAGAACTGGCGCGCCGCTGGAAACCGGAAGTGCTGAGCGGCTTTAAGAAGCAAAACACGCATCAGGCATTGGACGATATTCGTGAATCCGTGGCTGAACTGGCGTATTACCGCGATCATTTTATTAATCTCTAAAATACCTGAAATCTTTTTTACTGCGGTGCGAAGCACGAAATCACCGTGTTTCGCTTCTTAAATCGCCGGTTTGCTGTTTTAATCAGCACTTGAACAAAAAAAACGTTTTTTTGCTTTCAGGGGCTTGCGGCTAAAAGGATTTCTCGTATAATGCGCACCCCGTACCGATGAAGAATTTCGTTGAGTGCGCAGAGCGGGAATAGCTCAGTTGGTAGAGCACGACCTTGCCAAGGTCGGGGTCGCGAGTTCGAGTCTCGTTTCCCGCTCCAAATTTTTAAGTGTTTGTTTTAAGTGTTTTAGATTTATCATGTAGATGTAAAACATGCAGTGCCATGCGATGCGGGAATAGCTCAGTTGGTAGAGCACGACCTTGCCAAGGTCGGGGTCGCGAGTTCGAGTCTCGTTTCCCGCTCCAAAAATTTCAAAAGCTGTAAATTTACAGCGGATGCAATCAGCATCTCAATGCGGGAATAGCTCAGTTGGTAGAGCACGACCTTGCCAAGGTCGGGGTCGCGAGTTCGAGTCTCGTTTCCCGCTCCAATTTTCTTCTTCGGTTTACTTTCATTTCTCAGCAGCGTTTTCGTGCATATTTCGTGCGTGATTCAGACGATCATTACACGGTTTGTAGTAATTTTTTAAACAGACTTATCCACAGGTTTAGCTGTTTTTTTACACTGTCCGTTTTTTGTGCTGCCCATATTGCCAATTCATAATCACTTGATTTTATTAAAAATAAATTTATAACAAAACGTTATGACGATCACTTGCTCTTTTTTTTGCAATTGATTGGCAAAGCATTTTTATTTTTATGCACAGAAAATATAGCTTATCTGGTAATGTGATTTGGGATTTGTTATGCATCCCTTGGCAAACCTTTTTCAACAGCACGAATCAGCCGTTTCTGCTGCGAAGTTTGCACTTCAATACGATGTTCATTTCTTCTTTCGGTTTGTTGCCGGATTGCCCATTCAATATGTTCATCCAGCAGCGGATTTTCACCTGCGCGTGAATTCAGCGCGTCCAGCACCTGTTCCGACCAGGGCGCATTGCCCAGCGCCACCGAAATATTCCGCAGCCAGCGCAAATGACCGATACGGCGGATAGGCGAGCCTTCGGTGATGCGCAGAAACTTCTCTTCCGTCCAGCCAAATAATGCGATCAGCTCCGGCGAATGCAACGCCGCACGCGGGCTGAAATCCTCTTCATCCGTCAGTTGTGAATAACGGTTCCACGGACAAATCAGCTGGCAATCGTCACAACCATAGATGCGGTTACCCATCATGGGCCGGAATTCTTCGGGTATCGCGCCTTCCATTTCAATCGTCAGGTAAGAAATGCAGCGACGCGCATCCACGGTATAAGGCGCGATAATGGCGCCAGTCGGGCAGGTAGTGATGCAGGCCACGCATTTGCCGCACTTTTCTTCCTGTGGCTGATCAACCGGCAACGGCAGATCAATCAGCAGTTCGCCGAGAAAGAACCAGGAGCCGGATTCACGGTTGAGGATAAGTGAGTGTTTACCAACCCAGCCAAGACCGGCTTTGGCCGCCAGCGGGCGCTCCATGACCGGGGCGGAATCGACAAAAGGACGGAAAGTCACGGTCTGGTCAGCATGTTCAGTGCAATACGCCTGAATCATATCGCCGAGCTTTTTCAGCCGCTGGCGCAACACTTTGTGATAATCACGGCCCAGCGCATACCGGCTGACATAGCCGAGCAGCGGATTATTCAGGGTCTTGGCGAAGGCGGCTTTGGCGGGCAGATAGTTCATGCGCACGCTGATCACCCGCAATGTGCCGGGCAAAAGCTCGTGAGGGCGTGCGCGCAACAGGCCATGGCGTGCCATCCATTCCATCTCGCCATGATATTGTTTATCAAGCCAGTCCTGGAGTTTGGGCTCTTCTGCGGATAAGTCTGTATCGCAGATGCCGACCTGCTGGAAGCCTAGCGATTGGCCCCATTGCTTGATATGTTGAGCCAGTTGAACGAGATCGAGAGGGAGTGTCATGACGAACCAACGTGAAAAACGAAACGAGGCGAGTTTACCACATTCCGTGTTTTCTGCTGACTGGCTGCGAAAAGCTGAGCGCCAGGCGGCGCAGGAAACAGGGATTTCTCTGTTTACCCTGATGCAGCGCGCGGCCAAAGCGGCTTTTTTGATGGCTCAGCGCCAATTTCCTGACGCGCGGCACTGGCTGATATTTTGCGGGCATGGCAATAACGGCGGTGATGGATATGAAGTTGCCCGTCTGGCTAAGCAGGCTGGAATTCGGGTGACGCTGCTGGCGGTCGACAGCCACAAGCCGCTGCCTGATGAAGCAGAATCAGCGCGTCTGGGCTGGGAGAAAGCGGGCGGAGAAAGCGGCGCTGCTGATACGCAATGGCCGCAGGATATTGATCTCATAATCGATGGTTTGCTGGGCACCGGCCTGACGTCTGCACCGCGCGCGCCCTACGACGGGCTCATCGAAAACATTAACGCGACGCCGGTTCCGGTTCTTTCTTTAGATATCCCTTCGGGTCTGGATGCCCAAACCGGGCAGGCCGCCGGACAGGCGGTTCACGCCACGCACACGCTCAGCTTTATTGCCCTGAAACCCGGCTTACTGACCGGCCAGGCGCGAGATTACGTCGGGAAATTGCATTGCGATCAGCTCGGGCTGCAAAGCTGGCTGGGCGGACATCTTCCGCACCTGCAACGGCTGGACGCAACGCAGCTGGCGCAATGGTTGCATCCGCGTCGCCCCTGTTCGCACAAAGGCGATCATGGACGTTTGCTGGTGGTTGGCGGCGACACAGGTTTTGCCGGTGCCATCCGCATGGCGTCTGAAGCCGCGCTGCGTAGCGGTGCCGGTTTGGTGCGAGTACTCACTCACATTGAAAACGCCGGGCCATTGCTGACGGCAAGACCTGAACTGATGGTGCAGGAACTCACGGCGAAATCACTGGAAGAAGGCCTGAAATGGGCAGACGTTCTGGTCATCGGTCCGGGGCTAGGACAACGCGACTGGGGCAGGCAGGCGGTAGAGCAGGCTGAAAAATCGGATAAACCGGCGTTATGGGACGCCGATGCGCTTAACCTGCTGGCAATCAATCCCGGGAAACGGCAAAATCGCGTACTGACACCGCATCCCGGCGAAGCAGCTCGTTTACTCGGGTGCAGTGTGGAGGATATTGAGAGTGATCGCTTACTTTCTGCCAGAAAACTTACTGAACGCTACGGCGGTGTGGTCGTCCTGAAAGGCGCAGGCACGCTGATCGCCAGTGAACGCGGCGGACTCGCCGTTGCCGACGTCGGTAATGCCGGAATGGCATCGGGCGGCATGGGCGACGTACTTTCTGGTATTATCGGCGGATTACTGGCTCAAAAACTCGATGTATATGATGCGGCCTGCGCGGGCACAGTAGTTCATGGCGCAGCTGCGGACGAAATCGCCCACCGGCAGGGAACGCGCGGTATGCTGGCGACTGATCTTTTAGCGGTGATTCCCCCGTTAGCTAATCCAGACCTGAAGAAACAGATATCTGAATGAATCAACTTAATATCTCTTTACCCGACGAAGCAGCGACGCTGCAATTAGGTGCTTCTCTGGCGAAAGCCTGCGAAGGCTCTGCGGTTATCCATCTTTATGGTGATCTGGGCGCCGGTAAAACGACCTTTAGCCGGGGTTTTCTTCAGGCATTAGGGCATCAGGGCAACGTGAAAAGCCCGACCTATACGCTGGTTGAGCCTTATCAGCTGAGCAATATCGCTGTTTATCATTTTGATTTATATCGCCTTGCCGATCCGGAGGAACTGGAATTTATGGGGATCCGTGATTATTTCGCGCAGGATTCCATTTGTCTGGTGGAATGGCCGCAGAAAGGCGCAGGTGTATTACCCGAGCCGGATATTGAACTGACGCTGGACTATTCATCGCAGGAGCAGCCTCTGGCGCGCACGGCGAAACTGGTCGCAGTGTCGCAAGCCGGTGTTACGTTATTGCATCGTGTTCAACAGCAAGGATGACCGCGCGATGAACTTACGCTTCACCTCTCTTTTCCATTCAGCGGCAATACTTTTGTCGACGCTGCTGCTTTTTGTTGTTTTGATTCCGTCCGCCGCACTGGCGGCTGGTATGAAAAACATCAATGTTTCCAATGGCGCAATGCAGTCGACGGTGACGATTACCTTTGACGGCTCGCCGGATTATTCTTTTTTTCCGCTGCATAACCCCGAACGCGTTGTCATGGATATCCGTCAGGATGGCGTGATGAAAGGGTTGCCGCTGACATTTAACGGCCAGAATCTGGTGACCCGCGTGCGTGCGAGTACGCCGCCGAATGCGCAAAGTCAGCGTCTGGTTTTTGAACTGAATCAGAAAGTCAGAACCAACGCGACGAAACAAAAAGACGGCAGCCAGTACACCGTTGTGCTGACCATGAATGCATCGGCCGCACCGCGCCGCAATGCGCCGGTTTCCACGGTCACCAATACGCCGTCGCCGAATGCTACCGTCACGCCAGACGCCTCGCAAAAATCGAATCCATTTACCAATGATCAGACGAAAGTTATCGCTACCACCGTCGCGCCGGACAACTCACGTTCTTCCACTGTTTCCACCAGCGACAGTAAAATTATTGTCGCGATCGACGCCGGTCACGGCGGGCAGGATCCGGGCGCTATTGGCGGCGGCGGCCTGAAAGAAAAAAATGTCACTATCGCTATTGCCCGCAAGCTTCAGACATTGCTCAACGCCGACCCGATGTTCAAACCGGTGCTGACCCGCGACGGCGACTATTTCATTTCCGTTATGGGGCGTTCTGACGTGGCGCGTAAGAAAAACGCCAACGTTCTGGTCTCCATTCACGCCGATGCGGCGCCAAGCCGCAGTGCGCGCGGGGCGTCGGTGTGGGTTCTGTCTAACCGTCGCGCGAACAGCGAAATGGGTAACTGGCTGGAACAACACGAGAAACAATCAGAATTGCTCGGCGGTGCAGGCGATGTACTGGCGAATACTGCGTCTGACCCTTACCTGAGCCAGGCGGTTCTGGATTTACAGTTCGGCCATTCCCAGCGCGTGGGTTATGACGTGGCGACCCGCGTTTTACGGGAACTTCGCTCGGTCGGCTCGCTACACAAAGCCAAACCGGAACACGCCAGTTTAGGCGTACTCCGTTCTCCGGATATCCCGTCTCTGCTGGTAGAAACCGGCTTTATCAGTAACTCAACCGAGGAGCGGCTGCTGGGCAGCAGCGCGTACCAGGATAAAATTGCACGAGCCATTCACATTGGCCTGCGTAATTATTTCCAGTCGCATCCGATACAAAACGGCCCAAAGGTCGAAAACCGTCCGCTGCTGGCATCAGCATCGGCGGCAAGTGATAGCGTAGCGGGAAGCGATACATCAGCCAGTTCTTCCGTCAGTCAGCCTGGCCCGATTGAAGCCACTGCGGCTTCCGGCGGGGCAACGCAAATCCACAAAGTCACCCGTGGTGAGACGCTGACCGGCATCGCCAGTAGCTACGGAACGACCAACGCGGCGCTGCGTGACCTGAATAAATTGAAAAAAGATGGCGTCTGGGTCGGCCAGAGATTGAAAGTGCCAGCTGGCACCCGCACTTCTACAGCATCGTCATCGCGCGCTTCTGCTACGACGGCCAAAGCAACGAAGAAACCGGCAAAACATACGGTGAAACGCGGCGACACGCTTTCCGCGATAGCGAGCAAATACGGTGTCAGCATGAATGACATCAAAACGGCGAATCACATGAAGTCTGGCGAGGTGCAGCTCGGCCAAACCTTAACGATTCCACAGTCATAACGGCGGTTTATAGCCGCCAGCCACAGGAGCCGATATGCCGATCAAGGTATTGCCGCCGCAGCTTGCTAATCAGATAGCGGCCGGTGAAGTTGTCGAAAGACCGGCTTCCGTGGTGAAAGAACTGGTGGAAAACAGTCTGGATGCTGGTGCGACGCGCATTGATATTGATATCGATCGTGGCGGCGCCAAACTCATCCGTATTCGTGATAACGGCTGCGGGATTGGTAAAGACGATCTGGCTCTTGCGCTGGCGCGTCACGCCACCAGTAAAATCACCTGCCTCGACGATCTGGAGGCCATTCTCAGCCTCGGTTTTCGCGGCGAAGCGCTGGCCAGTATCAGCTCGGTATCACGCCTCATCCTGACTTCACGCACCGCAGAACAACAGGAAGCCTGGCAGGCGTACGCCGAAGGCCGCGACATGGCGGTAACCGTCAAACCGGCCGCGCATCCGCAGGGTTCTACCGTTGAAGTGCTGGATCTGTTTTACAACACGCCAGCCCGGCGCAAATTTATGCGCACCGAAAAGACCGAATTTACCCATATCGATGAAGTCGTCCGTCGCATTGCGCTGGCGCGCTTTGACGTTTCCGTCAATCTCAGCCACAACGGCAAACTGATCCGGCAGTACCGCGCCGTGAAAGATCCGTCGCAGTCTTCCCGCCGCCTGGCCAGTATTTGCAGCCCGACGTTCGTTGAACATGCGCTGGAAGTTGAATGGAGCCACGGCGATCTGGCGATCCGCGGCTGGGTTGCTGACCCCGCGGGTTCGCGCAGCCTGACTGACATGCAATATTGCTACGTGAATAACCGTATGATGAAAGATCGTCTGATTAATCATGCGATCCGCCAGGCGTATCAGGATCAGTTAAAAGACGATCAGCAGCCTGCGTATGTGTTGTACCTGGATGTCGATCCGCATCAGGTGGATGTGAATGTGCATCCGGCCAAGCATGAAGTGCGTTTCCATCAGTCGCGGCTGGTGCATGATTTCATCTATCAGGCTGTCATGTCTGTTTTACAACAGGCAGGCAATCCGGTGCTTGAAGAACCGCAGTTGCAGGCAGAAGCACCGCGCTGGCAGCCGGAAAACCGGCAGGCGGCAGGGGGAAATCATTTCTCACAGCCCGCAGATAAAAAGCCGGCTCAGACCCTACGGGAAAATGTTTTTCCTGAAACTGCCCGAAGCAGCGCGCCGCGCGAACCGACATTCCGGAGTTCTGAACCGGCATACAACCGCAATGAAGCAAAGCCCTATCAGCAGCTTTTGCAGCCTGCCGCCGGGGATTTCTCTTTGCAGGAACCGGTTCCGGTCGTGGCACAACCCGCTAAGCCTGCGCCATCCGCCGCTCGTACACTGGCTGAACCGGCACTTGAAGCGCACAGCCAGAGTTTCGGGCGCGTACTGACGGTCTGTTCGGCGGAATATGCGTTGCTGGAACGCGGAAAGCAGCTGGTGCTTTTATCGTTGCCGGTGGCCGATCGTTGGCTGAAGTGGGCGCAACTGACACCGCCGGAAGAAGGGCTTCGCCCGCAGCCTTTGCTGATCCCGCTAAAGCTGACGTTGAGTAAAGAAGAAATCGCCGCGCTGGCGAGATATCAGACGCTATTACAGCATTTTGGTTTAGAAATGCTCAGCGATTCACAGCGTGTGACGGTTCGCGCGGTACCTTTACCATTACGCCAACAAAATTTACAAAAGTTGATACCTGATCTGTTAGGTTACCTTGCTGTTCAGCAGGAGGTGACTTCTGATGCGGTAGCTATGTGGTTTGCCCGCCACTGTGGCTGCGAACACGAGGTCTGGTCAGTTTCACAAGCCATACAATTACTCACGGATGTTGAGCGGCTTTGCCCACATTTGGTTAAAGCGCCTCCCTCCGGACTTCTGCAACCTCTTGATTTACAGTCCGCGCTGGCGGCTTTTAAGCATGACTGATTCTGAAAAACACACCGCTCCCCCGGCGATCTTTATTATGGGGCCGACCGCATCCGGTAAAACCGCACTGGCGATGTCGCTGATGAAACATCTGCCCGTTGAGTTAATCAGTGTGGATTCCGCACTGATCTACCGTGGCATGGATATCGGCACCGCGAAACCGACGGCGGAAGAACTGGCGCAAGCACCACATCGTCTGATTGATATTCTCGACCCGACCCGCGCATATTCTGCCGCTGACTTTCGTGCGGATGCTTTACGCGAAATGGCAGAAATAACCTCGCGCAATAAGATCCCGTTATTGGTGGGTGGGACTATGCTTTATTTCAAGGCATTGCTCGAAGGACTTTCACCGTTGCCGCCCGCCGATCCGGCTGTGCGCGAACGCATTGAAAAACAGGCCGCAGAGCTGGGTTGGGAAGCACTTCATAGTCAGCTGAGTGAGATTGATTCCGTCGCGGCTATGCGAATTCATCCGAATGATCCGCAGAGACTGTCCAGAGCACTGGAAGTTTTTTATATTTCGGGTAAAACTTTAACGGAACTGACTAAAATTTCGGGTGAAACGTTACCCTATCGCGTTCATCAGTTTGCGATTGCCCCGACCCGCCGTGAAACATTACATGCGCGGATCGAGGAACGTTTTAGTCAGATGTTGTCCAATGGTTTTGAAGACGAAGTCAGAACGCTGATAGCTCGGGGCGATTTGCATACCGATTTGCCTTCTATTCGCTGTGTAGGCTATCGCCAGATGTGGTCATATTTGTCTGGTGAATTCGATTACGATGAAATGGTTTATCGTGGTGTTTGCGCGACACGACAACTGGCCAAGCGTCAGATGACCTGGTTGCGGGGTTGGGAGGGTGTCGAATGGCTCGATTCTGAGAAGCCAGAAGAGGCCTTAAACCGTGTAATTCAGGTTGTTAGTGCATAGGTTGGGTGATTGTGTACAATTGATGAGTACTCAGCGCGCAAATTTTTTATGTGATTTATTTTCGAGCCGATAGGCTCAAAGTTACAAACAACAAACTAATAAGGAAAAGATAGAATGGCTAAGGGGCAATCTTTGCAAGATCCGTTCCTGAACGCATTGCGTCGTGAACGTGTTCCGGTTTCTATTTACTTGGTGAATGGTATTAAGCTGCAAGGCCAGATTGAGTCTTTTGACCAGTTTGTCATTCTGTTAAAAAATACGGTAAGCCAGATGGTGTATAAACACGCTATCTCCACCGTAGTGCCTTCCCGCCCGGTGTCACACCATAGCAATAATCCAGGTTCGGGCAGCACCAACAATTATCACCAAGGTAGTACTCCGTCTGCGCAACAGCCGCAGCAGGAAAACGATGACGCTGAATAAAGCGCAACGTTGGTCAACCACGAAGGGGTTCATAAGTATTCCGATTATGCTTATGCACCCCCGGCTGGCGAATTTTTCCCAAATGAGAGGTCGCAAGCTTGTTTGACCGTTATGAAGCCGGTGAGCAGGCCGTACTGGTTCATATCTATTTCTCGCAAGACAAAGACACGGAAGACCTGAGCGAATTTGAATCGCTGGTTTCTTCTGCAGGTGTAGAGGCGTTGCAAGTCGTCACCGGGAGCCGCAAGGCACCGCACCCTAAATACTTTGTCGGTGAAGGAAAGGCCCAAGAAATCGCAGATGCCGTCAAAGCAACGGGCGCTTCTGTCATCCTGTTCGATCACGCTTTGTCCCCCGGCCAGGAACGAAACCTGGAAGCCTTATGCGAATGTCGCGTTGTCGACCGCACCGGTTTGATTTTAGATATTTTTGCCCAGCGGGCACGAACTCACGAAGGTAAGTTACAAGTAGAACTGGCGCAATTACGCCACATTGCTACCCGACTGGTTCGCGGCTGGACACACCTTGAGCGTCAGGGCGGCGGCATTGGTGCACGTGGCCCGGGTGAAACCCAGCTCGAAACGGACCGCCGTTTACTGCGGGACCGGATTACTTTAATTCTCAGCCGTCTTGAAAAAGTGGCTAAGCAGCGTGAACAGGGTCGCCGTTCGCGCGTTCGTGCGGATATTCCGACGGTGTCTTTGGTGGGGTATACCAACGCCGGAAAATCTACACTCTTTAACCGTATCACTCAGGCCGATGTTTACGTGGCCAATCAGTTGTTTGCTACGCTGGATCCTACGCTGCGCCGCATTATGGTGGCAGATGTCGGGGAAACAGTGTTGGCAGACACCGTAGGGTTTATTCGTCACCTGCCCCATGATTTAGTTGCCGCCTTTAAGGCAACGTTGCAGGAAACCCGACAGGCATCTCTGTTATTACATGTGATTGATGCAGCGGACATCCGTGTTCAGGAAAATATTGACGCGGTTAATACGGTGCTGGCAGAGATTGAAGCAGATGAAATTCCTGCGCTGTTAGTGATGAACAAAATAGATATGTTGGATGATTTTGTCCCGCGTATTGACCGCAACGAGGAGAATTTGCCGGTCAGGGTCTGGCTCTCAGCCGTGACAGGTGAAGGTATTCCGTTGCTCTTTCAGGCGTTAACGGAGCGGTTATCTGGCGAAATTGCGCAGCATGAATTGTGCCTGCCGCCGGAAGCTGGCCGCCTTCGTAGCCGTTTTTACCAGCTTCAGGCCATTGAAAAAGAATGGATTGAAGAGGATGGCAGTATCGGTCTGATGGTGCGAATGCCCATTGTTGACTGGCGTCGCCTCTGCAAACAAGAGCAGGAACTGGAAAGCTATGTCCGCAACCAGAGCCTGTCTGATTTAGCCTGAAGAACACCAATCATAGAATAATGGAGCTATAACATGGCGTGGAATCAGCCCGGTAATAACGGACAGGACCGCGACCCCTGGGGCAGCAGCAATAATAGCGGCAACTCTGGTGGAAATTCTGGTGGAAATAATGACAACAAAGGCGGCCGCAATCAGGGGCCACCTGACCTGGACGATATCTTTCGTAAACTCAGCAAGAAGCTGGGTGGATTCGGTGGAAAAGGTTCAGGCAACAACAATAACAACAATGGCGCGCCAACCGGTTCTGGTCACGGGATGAGTGGTACCCGCATTGCGGGCATCGCGGTTGCCGCGGTGGTTGTGATTTGGGCGGCGACGGGCTTCTATACCATTAAAGAAGCTGAGCGTGGTGTGGTCACCCGTTTTGGTAAGTTCAGCCATCTGGTTGAGCCGGGCCTGAACTGGAAACCGACCTTCATCGATCAGGTTCGCGCAGTGAACGTCGAGTCGGTACGTGAACTGGCCGCATCTGGTGTGATGCTGACTTCTGACGAGAACGTGGTACGCGTCGAAATGAACGTGCAGTATCGCGTGACAAACCCTGAAGCTTACCTTTTCAGCGTTGCCAACCCTGACGACAGCCTGAGCCAGGCAACGGACAGCGCATTGCGTGGCGTTATCGGCAAATACACGATGGATAAAATCCTGACTGAAGGCCGTACCACGGTGCGTAGCGACACTCAGCGTGTACTGGAAGAAACCATTCGTCCGTACAAAATGGGTATTACTATTCAGGACGTCAACTTCCAGACCGCGCGTCCGCCGGAAGAAGTGAAAGCTTCCTTCGATAACGCGATTGCCGCCCGTGAAAGAGAGCAGCAGTCTATTCGTGAAGCAGAAGCTTACGCGAACCAGATCCAGCCTCTGGCAAACGGTGAAGCACAGCGCTTGCTGGAAGACGCGAAAGCGTATAAAGACCGTACCGTTTTGGAAGCACAGGGTGAAGTCGCCCGTTTCTCCAAACTGTTACCAGAATATAAAGCCGCACCGGAAATTACCCGCGAGCGTCTTTATATCGAAACCATGGAAAAAGTCCTCAGTCACACCCGTAAAGTTCTGGTGAGTGACAAAGGAAATAACCTGATGGTATTGCCACTGGATCAGATGCTGCGCGGAAATAACGCGGCAGCGAACGACACCAGCAAAAATGATGACGCAGGTTTGTTACCTTCTGTGCCGGGCTTGACCAGCAGTAATGGCAAAAGCAGTGCCGATAACAGCAGTTCCCGTTCGTCTGGCAGTGTCATGGACCAGCGCCGTGCTAATGCACAGCGTGACGATACACTTCGCGTAGGGAGAGAATAACAATGCGTAAGTCATTTTTACTTATCGTCGTTGTGGTGCTGGTGGCGCTTTATGCTTCACTGTTTGTGGTTCAGGAAGGTCAGCGCGGTATCGTGCTGCGTTTCGGCAAAGTCCTGCGCGACAGCGATAACAAGCCTCTGGTGTATGCGCCGGGTCTGCATTTCAAGGTTCCGTTTGTGGAATCTATCAAAATGCTCGACGCGCGTATCCAGACCATGGACAACCAGGCTGACCGTTTCGTGACCAGCGAGAAGAAAGACCTGATCGTCGATTCCTATCTGAAATGGCGTATCAGCGATTTCAGCCGTTACTATCTGGCAACGGGCGGCGGCGACGTCTCTCAGGCCGAAGTTCTGCTGAAACGTAAATTTAGTGACCGTTTGCGCTCTGAAATTGGTCGTCTGGATGTGAAAGACATCGTGACCGATTCCCGCGGTCGTCTGACGCTGGATGTGCGTGACGCGCTGAACACCGGTAGTGCAGGTGATGAGCCGGAAGCGACAACCGAAGCTGATGATGCGATCGCGTCTGCGGCGAAACGTGTTGAGCAGGAAACCAAAGGCAAACAGCCTGCGGTGAACCCGAACAGCATGGCGGCGCTGGGTATTGAAGTGGTTGACGTTCGTCTGAAACAAATCAACTTGCCGGAAGAAGTGTCCAGCGCGATTTTCGACCGTATGCGCGCAGAGCGTAATGCGGTGGCATTGCGCCATATTTCTCAGGGTAAAGAAGAGGCGACTAAGATTCAGGCAGCGGCGGATTACGAAAGAACCCGTACAGTGGCTGAAGCAGAACGTACTGCCCGTATCACCCGCGGTGAAGGCGATGCTGAAGCGGCGAAACTGTTTGCTGATGCATTCAGCCAGGATCCGGACTTCTACGCATTCATCCGTAGCCTGCGTGCTTATGAGGCCAGCTTCAAGAGCGGGAACGATGTCATGGTGTTAAGCCCTGACAGCGACTTCTTCCGCTTCATGAAGTCACCTGACCAGCTAAGAAACAAATAATTGCTGATGCAATTTCCAAAAGGCCCTTCGCGGGCCTTTTGTCATTTCTGAAACTCCTTTTCCTGTTGAAGGGAATCACTGAGACACATTCACCATGAATTCGACAATCTGGCTGGCGCTGGCCTTAGTTTTGGTTCTGGAAGGCCTGGGACCGATGCTTTATCCAAAATCGTGGAGAAAAATGATCCTCACTCTGGC
>Ga0153981_1000027_pt1 | contig 47184 bp, 39 predicted proteins | sample TSGA065MetaG_FD_104714 | JGI IMG/M metagenome (GOLD analysis project Ga0153981, IMG submission 104714) | Attine ant fungus gardens microbial communities from Georgia, USA - TSGA065 MetaG | ecosystem: Host-associated > Fungi > Mycelium > Unclassified | place: USA: Georgia, Magnolia Springs State...
CGATTTCAGCGCCACGCCGATGACCAGCAGCGCGAAAATACCCAGCGGCAGATTGATGTAGAAAATCCAGCGCCACGAAATATGCTCCACCAGAAAACCACCGATCAGCGGTCCTATGACTGTCGCCAGCCCGAATACGCCGCCGAAAAGGCCCTGATATTTCCCGCGTTCTGAAGGCGGGATCACATCGCCGACCGCGGCCATACTGACCACCATCAGCCCGCCGCCGCCCAGCCCCTGAAGCGCGCGCATCAGGATCAGCTGCGTCATGTTCTGCGCCAGTCCGCACAAAACCGACCCGAGCAGGAACACAATAATCGCGGTTTGCAGGACGATTTTGCGGCCAAGCAGATCGCCGAATTTACCGTACAGCGGTACGACAATGGTTGACGCCAGCAGGTAAGACGTCACCACCCACGAAAGCTGATCCAGCCCGCCCAGCTCGCTCACAATCGTCGGCAGCGCGGTGGAGACAATCGTCTGGTCGAGCGCGGCCAGCAGCATTACCAGCATCAGTGCGGAGAACAGCAGCTTTATCGACGGCTTCTGTTCTGCGACATCACTCTGCGCTGAATGTATAGTGGTCATGAATAGCTTCCTGACTTGTAATTAATTAACTGAATAATTAATATTGAAGCATCCACCCTATCCGGTCAATGGACCAAACCGCTTATGACAGACAGAAAAATCTCAGAAACGACAGGAACCGCACAAAAGGATCAAACGCCAGCACGCCGTCCGGGCCGTCCGCGCAGCGCCAAAAAAGGTGCGGACAAGCGGGAATTGCTGCTGGATGCCGCTCTGAAACTGTTTGCCCAATACGGTATCGCCGAAACGCCGCTGAGCCAGATTGCCAAAGAAGCAGGCGTGACTACCGCCATGCTGCATTACTATTTTAATACCCGCGAGCAGCTGCTGGACGTCATGATCGACGAACGTTTTCAGCCGGTGCGCGCCGGGTTTACCGATATTTTTGAAACCCACGCCGACGATCCGCTGATGGCGATTACGCACATGGCGCAATGCATGATTGATGCCGCGGAAAAATATCCGTGGGTGGCGCCACTGTGGGTACGCGAAGTGATCAGCGAAAGTGGCATGCTGAAAAAGCGTATGGAAGAACGTAATGGCGACAAAAACCGCAAAGTCGTTCATGAATCGATAACACGCTGGCAGGCAGAAGGACGTTTGAACCCCGACCTGAATCCGGCGCTGCTGTTTATTTCATTGTTCGGCCTGACGCTGTTCCCGATGGCTTCCATGAAAATGAGAAAAGAAGGCGGCTCGCTGATTTCTCCCGACATGCTGCGCCAGCACGTCTCCCTGCTGCTCTTTAACGGGCTGGGGCCGCATAAAAAGTAAGTAAACAGCGATAACTCTCCCAATATTGTGAGCCTTTCACCAAATAAGTGATCGAGCCCACAATATTACATCTGGTTTTATTCCTCCATATTCCCTATAAGTAAATATCACACAGCAGTGATTCAAAAAATTATAGAGGCTTATATGGAAATTCTTGAACAATTAAACAGTTTGGCTGTAAAAATTAAGCAGCAATCTCCATTAATTCAAACGGAAGAAGCAACAAAAAATGCATTCGTTATGCCTTTTATTAATAAGATACTTGGGTATGATGTTTTTGATCCAACAGAGGTAATTCCAGAATTCATCTGTGATGTAGGCATCAAAAAAGGAGAAAAAATAGATTATGCGATTTTAAAAGGGGGTGAAATTCAAATCCTTGTTGAATGCAAAAAGATCGGTGAACCTCTGAATGTTAATCATGCATCGCAACTATTTCGATATTTCCATGTAACAAACGCACGAATTTCCATTTTGACTAACGGACAAGTTTATAAGTTTTTTACAGATCTTGATGCTCCTAATAAAATGGATGAAAAGCCATTTTTTGAACTAGATCTCCTTGATCTTGATGAGAATCTTGTCCCGGAACTACTTAAGCTGACAAAATCAGCTTTTGATGTCGAGTCTATAGTTAATGCCGCAGGCGAGCTCAAATACGTCAGCCAGATTAAGAAAATATTCCTTACTCAGTTCACAAATCCTGAAGAAGATTTCGTTAAATTTTTTGCTTCCCGAGTTTATGATGGAATTCTTACTCAAAAAGTCCGTGAACAATTTAATACTCTGACTCGTAAAGCTGCCAGCCAATTATTAAACGATCAAGTAAACGAAAGACTTAAGTCGGCACTTAGTGGTTCTGCACCAAATACACCTGCAAAAGACATTCAGGAAGAACCTGAAGCCCAGCAAGTAAATGTAATTACTGCCGAACCTGATCAGATCGTAACCTCCGAAGAGGAACTGGAAGGATTTCATATTGTTAAATCAATAATAAGAACTGTGGTAGATGTTAAGCGCATCACACCGAGAGATACCAAAAGCTATTTCGGTATTCTTATTGATGACAACAACAGGAAACCCATTTGTCGCCTCCATTTCAACCGCACTCAATTTTACATTGGTCTATTTGACGCAGAAAAAAATGAAACACGCCATCCGATAGAATCTCTGGATGATATCTATCAGTTTACAGAACACCTGAATTCAACGGCGCAAAGTTATACCTAGATCTTATACTCGTTGAGATTCTCTGCACGTCTCCCTGCTGCTCTTTAACGGGCTGGGGCCGCAGAAGCGCTGAGCGAAATTCTGACCGCGCGGGTGACTCCCGCGCAACTCTCTTTAATCCCTTCTTTTTGTACTGAAAAATATTGTGCAGACTCGACTATCATGTAGCGAAAATGTTGCCGTTACTCAGGGAATGCCGTTAAACATGAAGGGAATGCCGCCGCTGATCCTCGCTTTGCTTGCCAGTTCGTTAGTACTCACTATCGGACGCGGCGTCACGCTGCCTTTTATCACTATTTATCTGACTGAGCACTATCATCTGTTGCCGAAGAGCGTCGGGATTATTCTCGGGGCCAGTCTGGCGATCGGTATTCTCAGCAGTCTCTATGGCGGCTATCTGGTGGATAAATTCAATCACCGGACGCTCATCACCGTTTCCGTCAGCCTGTTTGGTTTGAGCTTTCTGCTGCTGCCGTTTCTGCCCAATGTGACCGGCGTTCTGCTGGTTCTGGCGTTGCTCAATGCCTCTTACGCCCTGCTCAGTATTACGCTCAAAGCCTGTATCGCCAGCTGGTTGCCGGTGGAAAAACGGGTTAAAGCCTTTTCGATGAACTACACGCTGGTGAACGTCGGCTGGGCGGTGGGATCTTCGCTGGGTGTCTGGCTGGCGGGTTTCAGCCCGATGCTGCCGTTCGTGATTTCCGGCATGCTGGCGCTGGGCACCGTGATTTCCCTGACCTGGGGACTGCGTAATATCCCGCAAAAACCACCGCAAACTGAGCTGGAACAAAAACCGCTGCCCAAACCCAATCTGCGCCAGACACTGAGCATTCTCGCCCACGACCGTCGCCTGATTTACTTCACACTCGGCAGCACGCTGGGGTCGATAGTGTTCGGGCAGTTCGCCGGTTATCTGTCGCAGTATCTGATTCTGGTTTCCAATGCGGCGTTTGCCTACAAAATTATCGGCGCCGTGATGATCACCAACGCCGTCATCGTGATCGCCTTCCAGTACGTTTTAAGCAGCCGGATGAAACAAAAAAGCCTGCTGAAATGGCTGCTGCTCGGCACTATTTTCTTCATCATCGGCCTGATTGGCTTCATGACGGCCGGGCAATCCGTGCTGTTCTGGATCATCGCGATGGCGATTTTCAGCTTTGGCGAGCTGATCGTTATTCCGGTCGAATACATGTTTATCGACTATATCGCGCCGGAAAACATGAAAGGCAGCTACTACGGCATGCAAAACCTGAGCAATCTTGGCGGCGCCATCAACCCGGTGATGTGCGGATTCCTGCTCAGTTACGCCGCGCCGCCGGTGATGTTTATTGCGCTGATTGCCGCTTCGGCGGGCGGGCTGGTGTTCTTCTGGATGGGCCACCGGCTGGCGTCGCGGACAGCATAAAAAAGCCCTGAACGTTTACACGGTCAGGGCTTTAAGGATCCCGAAACTTACTCTTCCAGCCCGCGGTTTTTCAGCATCGGCTCAATCGACGGTGCTTTGCCACGCCAGGTTTCATAGAGCTTTTCGAGGTCTTCGCTGTTACCGCGCGAGAGGATCTGGTCGCGGAATTTTTGACCATTTTCACGCGTCAGCCCGCCCTGCTCCGTAATGCCCGCAAAGGCATCATCGGCCAGCATTTCTGTCCACAGGTAGGCATAATATCCGGCGGCATAACCATTCCCCCAGATGTGCTGGAAATAGCTGGAACGGTAGCGCGGCGGCACATACGCCAGATTCACTTTGTCTTTCGCCAGCGATTCGGCTTCGAACTTATCCACATCCTGCTGCGGTTCCGTAGCGCTCAGGCTGTGCCAGTGCATGTCCAGAAGTGCAGCGGCCAGCAGCTCAGTCATGTCATAACCTTTATTAAACTTGCTGGCTTTCTCGATTTTGTCCTGCAAAGCCTGCGGCATGACTTCGCCGGTCTGATAATGCTTCGCGAAGTGAGTAAACACTTTCGGGTCACTCGCCCAGTGCTCGTTAAACTGGGACGGGAATTCGACGAAATCGCGCGGCGTTGCGGTGCCGGAAAGGCTCGGATATTGCTGGTCGGCAAACAGCCCGTGCAGCGTATGACCGAACTCGTGGAACATCGTGATCACGTCATCCCACGACAACAACGCCGGTTGCCCCGCCGCCGGTTTCTGGAAGTTAGCGACGTTATAAATCACCGGTTTGGTGCCGAGCAGTTTGGACTGATCGACGAAATTACTCATCCACGCGCCGCCGCCTTTATTATCGCGCTGATAATAATCGGCATAAAACAGCGCCATGGATTTACCGTCTTTATCGAACACTTCAAAAACCCGCACATCTGGGTTCCAGACGGGCAAATCTTTGCGCTCTTTAAACGTAATGCCGTACAGCAGATTCGCGGCATAAAACACGCCGTTTTCCAGCACATTATTCAGCTCGAAATAAGGTTTGATCTGCGCGTCATCAAGATCGTATTTCTCTTTGCGTACCTGCTGGGCGTAATGCTGCCAGTCCCAGGCCGCAACGCTGAATCCGCCCTTCTGTTTATCGATTTCTGACTGAATATCTTTCGCCTCACGCTCAGCGCGGGCGGTCGCAGCTGGCACAATTTTGTGCATAAAATCCAGCGCAGCCTGCGGCGTTTTCGCCATCTGATCTTCCAGCTTCCACGCCGCATAACTCGGGAAGCCCAGCACCTGAGCCTGCTCCGCTCGCACTTTTGCCAGCTTCGCTATCAGTTCGCGGGTGTCGTTGGCATCGCCCTTTTCGGCGCGATTAATGGAAGCTTCATAGAGCGCCTTGCGGGTATCGCGGTTTTCCAGCGACTGCAACAAAGGCTGTTGCGTGGTGTTTTGCAACACCAGCAACCACGCATTATCCAGCTTGCGGTCTTTGGCCGCCTGCGCCGCCGCAGAAAGCTCGGCCTCGCTCAGCCCGGAAAGCTGCGCTTTGTCTTTCACCGTCAGTCCGCCCGCTTTGGTCGCCGCCAGTAATTTATTGGTAAATTGCGTACTGAGCGTCGCCGCCTGCTGGTTCAGCGCTTTGAGTTTGTCTTTACCGGCATCCGAAAGATTCGCACCTGCCAGCTCGAAATCTTTATACGTGACTTCAATCAGACGCTGCGATTCCGCATCCAGTTTCAGCGTATTGCGCTGGTCATACACCGTTTTCAGGCGGGCAAACAATTTGCTGTTGAGGTGAATGCTGTCGTCCATCGCCGCCAGTTTTGGCGAGGTATCTTCATCAATTTTTTGCAGCGTATCGTTGGTATTCGCGCCAGTCATCGCGCCGAAAACGCTCTGAACACGCTGCAACGTGCCGCCGGATTTTTCCAGCGCAACATAGGTATTTTCGAATGTCGGCGGTGAAGAGTCGTTGGCAATTTTATCGACTTCAGCCAGTTTCTGGCGGATTCCTTCGAGGATGGCCGGCTCATAATCGCTGTCTTTATAGAGATTAAATTGTGGTGCCTGATATTCCAGCGGGCTGGGTTTCAGAAATGGATTATCTTTACTGATGGCATGGTTCATGACGGGCTCCTGCGTGGCGGGCTGCACGCTCTGCGCAGCGCCTGCAAACTGGCTCATGGCCAGACTGGTTGCCAAAAAGAGGTAGGACAAACGCATTTCAGTCTTCCTTATCTGATTAAGAGAAATTGCTCCGTTAAGCCATTGAGAATAGACCCCGGTCGCCGATCCGGCAAAAGAAGTGCGTAAGGAAATCGTGTGATGACAAGGGGTTTCAATATTTTCAGGGGAATCTTTCTGTCAGGATATTGCCCTTCTCAGCGCGTAAAAAAGGCAGGAAAACATCATGATTAAAGACCAGACTTTCACCGGCCAGCGTTTTGGTGTGAAACAATTCACCGGCGAAGCGCTGGAAAACTGCCGCTTTTACTGCTGCCATTTCGACAGCTGCGATTTATCAGAAACCGCTTTTACTGACTGTCTGTTTTACGATGACGACGAACAAACCGGCTGCTCGTTCCAGCACGCAAAATTACAGGACGCCAGTTTTAAACACTGCGATCTGACAATGGCTGATTTCAAAAATATTCAGGCACTCGGCCTGGAGATCCGCGAATGCAAAGCCACAGGCGCAGATTTCAGTGGCGCCAGCTTTATGAATATGATCACTACCCGTACCTGGTTTTGCAGCGCGTTCATGACCAAAAATAACTTCAGCTACGCCAACTTCAGCAAAGTCATTCTGGAGAAATGCGAGCTGTGGGAAAACCGCTGGACCGGCGCAAATGTGCAGGGCGCAAACTTCAGCGGCGCCGACCTGTCCGGCGGCGAATTCACCGAGTTCGACTGGAATAATGTGAACATCACCCACTGCGACCTGACAAACTCTGATCTGGGCGAATTAAACCTCCGTAAAGTTGACGTCGACGGCGTGAAAATCGACGACTGGCAGCAAAGTCATTTGCTGGAGAAGCTCGGGGTGATTGTGATTCATTCGACGTGAGAGTATTCCAAGTGACAGGGATTGAAATACGCATTATGGAAACCGAAAAGTGCGCTTCTCGCCCGTACGTCATCAGGATTTCACCGCAATATGCTATAACAGGCATTCGCATTAGCCACTAAATTAACCTCATGAAAGATAATAGTATTTACTCTCCTCAGGCGTCTGTGCCGGAAAAGTCACGGGTTCTGGGCTGGAGCGATTTATTCTCGCTGTGGTTCTCGCTTGGTATGGGTCTGATGGTGTTGCAGGCCGGTGCGATTCTGGCACCCGGCCTCGGGCTGGCAGGATCGCTGGCGGCTATTGTGCTGGGTTCTGCCGTTGGCGTCGCGCTGCTGGCGCTGGTCGGGGTGACTGGCGGCCAGACGGGCATGTCATCTATGGCGTCTCTGAAACTGAGCCTTGGCAAACGCGGCGTGGCGTTGCCGGTGCTGTTCAATCTGATCCAGCTGATCGGCTGGGGGGCGTTCGAAATCGTCGTCATGCGCGATGCGGCCACTCTTCTGGCAAAACGGGCGTGGGGCGATGGCGGTTTGTGGGCCAATCCGACACTCTGGACATTTATCTTTGGCGCAATCGCCACGCTGCTGGCGGCAAGCGGACCTCTGGCATTTATCCGCGTGGTGCTGCGGCGCTGGGGCATCTGGTTATTGCTGGCGAGTTGCGCATGGCTTACCGGTTATTTGTTCCTGCATGCGGATTTATCCACGCTCTGGCACAAAGCGGGAGATGGTTCGATGCCGTTCGCGCTGGCATGCGATATCGTGGTGTCGATGGCCTTTTCGTGGCTGCCGCTGGTGTCGGATTACACCCGTTTCGGCAAATCTGCACGACAGAATTTCTGGGGAACCGCCTGTGGATATTTTCTCGGCAGCGTCTGGATGATGTCGCTCGGCGTCGCGTACACGCTGGCGTTCGTCAGCACATCGACCGATGCCAATGCGCTGCTGCTGGCACTTTCTGGCGTTGCGCTGGGTATTCCCCTGCTGCTTATTCTGGTGGATGAGCATGAAAATGCCTTTGCCGATATTCACTCGGCGGCGGTTTCTGCGGGTACTTCCGTACCCGTCGGAATCGGTAAGCTGACGCTTGGCATCGGCCTGTTGTGTACGCTGATTGCCTGGTCGGTGCCGCTGACGCAATACGAAAACTTCCTGCTGCTGATCGGTTCGGTCTTTGCGCCGTTGTTCGGCGTGGTGCTGACACATCATTTTGTTCTGCGCCGTCAGACCAAAGAAAACCTGAACCTGCGTTCTGTCGCGGCCTGGTTTACGGGTATCGCGGTCTATCATCTGATGGCCAATCTGCTGCCTGACGTGGGGGCGACTATTCCGTCGCTGCTGGTGGCAGGGCTGGTGTGCTGGGGATTGGGGCGTAAAAGCTGAACTAAGAAAACCGCCCCTGAGGGCGGTTTTTTTGTGCCTGAAATTCAGCCCTTACTCACTCATTTCCTCTGCCCGAAAAAATCGTTGTACAGCATATAAAGATGCGCTGCGCTCCATGAGAAATTGGGTGCACCCTGCTGCTGGCCGTTAAGCGGATTGTAGTTTTCGCGGATCGGGCCGTCAGTCATCAGCCCGTCGGCGTGATCGAAAAAGGCCTGCGCCATGGTAATGGCGTCATTGCGATAGCCGTATTGCTCCATGCCTTTCAGACCGAAATACAGCTGGTCAACCCAGACGCGGCCGCGCCAGTAAATATCAGCGCCGAACGCAGGATTAGTCAGTGCGGCGGTGCCGAGCGGCACATAGGTGTTAAATTCGCGCACATCTTTCATCACTTTCACCACGGCGTCGGCGTGTGCCTGCGTCGCCGCGCCGTTAAACAACGGTGACCAGCCTTCAGGCCCTTTACCGCGTTCGGCGATGGGTTTGCCGGCACAGCCGTTGGACAGCGGCTTGTCTTCAATCCGTATATCGTAAAAGAAGCCGCTGTGGTCATCGAACATGCAGGTATTTATGTAATCCGCCAGTTTGCTGGCTTTTGTGCGGAAGTCTTGAGCGTCGGTTTTCTTACCCAGGATGTCAGCCATTTCAGCCAGGTACTTGTTGTCGCTGAACATGTAGCTGGCTTCATCGACCGACTCTTGCAGCAGGGAATATCCCAGCAACGTTCCGTCATCCGAACGATTTTCGGCGAATTTAACCTGCCAGTCCTGCTTTTTACCGCCATTTTTAATGTATTTCGCCAGCTGATCCGCATCGATAAAACCGAAAGCCGCCGCATCGTCACGGCCTGACTCCCAGGAAGCGGCAACCTGCGCGGGGATTTCGATACTGTCGTATTTGCCGGATTTCACCACGCGGTCGTAGCTTTCCAGGCCGGATTCGGTCTGCTCTTTCTGCCCTTCCCTGACGGTAAACAGCATTTTCCCGTCAGCGGTATTGTGCGCTTTATCGCGCGTTGCGCCGTATTCCGGCACGCCGTTGTGGTTGTGATCGCGGTTGCGCAGCCACCAGTCGTGATAAGCGACCAGTTTCGGGTACATTTCTGCCAGCCACTGTTTATCGCCGGTCGTTTTATAGACCCCCATCACCGACCATGCCGCCAGACTCGGCTTGGTGTTGCGCTCATTCCAGTTGGTACCGTCGCCGCCACGTTCGGGGCCCGGGTTGTAGGCAATCAGGTCAGGCACAAAACCGGCATCCCACGGACGAACCGGGTCGCCGGGCTGGGTCTGAAAGGCAAACACCGCGCGAATATTGTTTTTCGCCACCTCAGGATTGAAATGCGCCATCGCATACGCCTGTTTCCAGGTGTCCCACGGCCAGGTCTGATTACCGGAGAACCAGCGCCCCGTGACCGAAGGCGTCACGGAATCAAATTTCATCGCACCCGCCGCACCGCGCCAGTTGCCGTTCAGGGTTTCGATCGCTTTCACCGCCACGCGCTCCTGCGCCGCCGTCGCGTGAGGATTGGTCAGCCCTTTATTGAGATAACCTTCCCAGCGCTTCTCCGAGGCAGCGAGATAGGTTTGCGGATGTGCCAGAATGTCGGCGATTTTCGGCTGTTCCCGCTGTACTTCGGCGGCAGTCAGCAAATGCGAATAGGTAGTGTAAATCGTGGTGGAACCGGCGATTTTGGCCTTCGCGGTAAACTGATGGCCTTGCGCGATAGTCTGCGCCGGCAGCGATTTATGGATCTGATATTCCGACTCACCGGACGTCATCAGGCTGGAAGCCGCACGCACCTTGCCGAAAGTCACTTTCAGGCCATCGGCGGTCGGGATGATTTTTCGGGTATAACCCGGGTACTCCTGTTCGATGGTTTTATCCGACTGCGGTTTTCCTTCCTGAGCATGAAGTTTTTCCAGCAGCTCGCCATCCCAGACCAGCTCCAGCGGCGTTTCGGTGGTGATTTTGGTTTCCAGCAGCGAGGTGCGGTTAGTGACAAACCGCAGCGTCAGAACGACATGGATTCCGGGCGCGGTCAGCGTCTGAATTAATGCGCCGGGAATGCTGTAAGCGGTCATGCTCAGCGCGACTTTTTTGCCGTCTTTTAAGAGTGTCAGGCGGTCAAAATTATCAGCCATAAAGTTGATGTACTCTTCCGTCAGCAGCGCCGGACCGGGGAATCCGCCAGCCGCTTCCGCGCTGGCCGGTAATAAATGCCCGTGCCACGCACCGTCATCAAATAAAGGATTAAAACGCTGATGCTCGTCGAAATCATAATCGAGCATATATTGCGGCGCACCGGTGCGGTTAATCACATTTTTATATTCACCGGCGCGCAGGGTATTCGCGTTTTCGGCCAAAACGTTGCCGGAAATAAATAATGTTGCGGCAATAAATAAAGCAACAGGTTTAATCTTGCTGACGGTTTTCATTATGATTTTCCCCAATAGAAATATTGCATCAGAAATATGGAATTGCTGGCACCGGTATTGTCGTTGCTCATATAGAATTTACTGTCCAGCGCCGTGGCGAACCGGCCACCGTAATATTCGTACCAGATACCGGCTTGTGCGTAGGATGTCGTGGTGTCCGATGCGTTATCTAAATGGTGTTCGGCGTAACTGTAGGCGGTGGAGAAATAGAGGCCGGATACCGCTTCAACCATGGCGCTGACCATCACGCCCGATTCGCTCCCCGGATGATTGCCGTCGCCTTTTCCGGTGTGATGCCAGACGCGCCCGGCCAGGTTTTTGCCCTGCAATCCGGCGAGAAATAATTGCCCGGTGCCGTCGGTAAGTTCGAGGCCGTTGAGCAGCGTCAGCCCTTCCGTCAGGTCATATTGCGTATAGCCGTTGACCATCGCGCGGTATGTGTATTTATCTGAATAGCGGTCATATTTTCCGAAATGCAGCAACGCGGTACTTTCATTCACGCGGCTTTCCGGGGCGGCAGTCACGCTGTAGCGGAATTTTCCGGTGAGATTCTGGATTTTTGCCGCCTGCGTCAAATCGCGCGTATTGGGGATCACGTAACCGTATTCCGGCGTGAAATCGCCCCACCATTGCAGGTCGTCCAGCGAAGAATCGTTGCGCATACTGAGGATCATTTCGGTGCCGTTATCCGTGCGGTAACCGCCATAAAAACGGTTCAGACCGCCTTCAAATCCGCCCCAGCTGTGGTCCGGCACCCAGGCGTTTCCGTGATGATCGGCCTGCACCGTCCAGCCTTCGCCATAAATAAGCCCGAACCAGTTGCCGTGTTTTATTTCCAGACCGCCTTCGATATAGGTGCCGTCGCTGTATTTATGCTGGTCTTTACCGTTCAAATATACGCTGCCACCGCCGCCCATTTCGCCATAAAATCGGTAGGCAGTGTTATTGGCGCTTTGTGGTGTTATTTCCGGAGGCGGTAAAACATTATGTTCAGCGGGCACGACAGATTCCTGCGCCCATGAACTCATTGGCGAGGCGAATAATAAAATCATGAACATTTTGTGGAATGATATTTTCTTCATGGTATGCGCTTCACTTAAGGTGAGTATTTAGAATTCAGAGGAACTGAGCTAAAAAGTAAAAACGCAGTCTAGTAAATATTTTACTAAATCATACTTAAATATCGGTAAAGCGTTAACCCTGTCACATTGAGATTTTGGGGCTTACGCATCCGGGGCTGGTGTACATAAGCCGCTGATCACATTAAGCTACGGCTTTGGTTTACCTGATTATGAGACGCTGATGGCTACTTTGAAGGAAATCGCTGAGGCCGCGAACGTATCCGTTGCGACGGTTTCACGTGTGCTAAATGACGACCCGAGCCTGAGCGTGAAAGCGCAAACCCGGCAGAAGATTTTAGAAGCGGCAGAACGCCTGGAATATAAACTGTCGCCGTCCAAACGTAACGCCACGCACCGGATGACCTTCGCCGCGCTTTTCACCTACCGGCAGGGGCTGGAAATCGACGATCCTTACTACCTTTCCATGCGCTATGGCATTGAAACACAGTGCGAAAAACTCGGCATCACCCTGATTTCCGGCTATGACTTCACCGGCGATAAACCACTGCCTGCCGCCGACGGTTTTCTGGTTATCGGCCAGCCGCAAACGGCGCTGCACACCCAGCTCAGTCAGCAATCCAGCCCGGTGGTTTTCATTGATGGCGTGATGGAAGACGCACAGTTTGACTGCGTGAACGTCGATCTCTTTAAGATCAGCCAGAAAGTGATCGACTTCTTTATTGACCAGGGCTATTCACGGATCGGTTTTATCGGCGGGCGCGATCTCCCGGAATTTGCCGACCAGCGGGAACAGGCTTTTGTAGAATATGGCCGCCTGAAAAACGTCGTGCAGCCGCAGGATATTTACTACGGCGATTTCACCAGCCAGTCCGGCTACCAGTGCGCGAAGAAAATGTTGCAGGAGAATACGCCGTTTCCTCCGGCGCTGCTGATCGCCACCGACACCATAGCGTTGGGCGTTACCCGCGCGCTGCTGGAACACGGCGTGAAAATCCCGCAGCAAATCGCGCTGATCAGCGTCAACGACATCCCGACCGCGCGTTTTGTTTTTCCTTCTTTATCAACAGTTCGTATTCATTCCGAAACTATGGGCGCGCAGGCCGTTAACCTGCTGACCGAACGTCTGCGTGATGAACGCAACGTCCCGCTTGCCGTGTTTGTGCCCAGCTCTCTCCAGCTGCGCGACACCACCCGTCGCTAGAGTCCCCGGCCTTAAAAAGGATCATCAGTCGCAGTGAAAATTAACTGCATGATCCTTCTGCGTATTTTTTAATTTTTGTGATCCTCTGAACAATCGGTAAATGTTTTTAGTTATTTTTACTAAATATTTACTATCTTATTTCCCATAGAAACACGTCTCAGGAGAGTTCACGTGAATAATTGGGAAAACATCGACAAGCAGTCAGAAAACCGTTTACCGCCGCGTGCCAGCTTTTTCAGCTATGAAAATGCGCAGCAGGCACTGAGCTTTGACCGCGCGGCCAGTCAGCATTTTCAGTTGCTCAGCGGCCGCTGGCAGTTTCGTTATTTTAAGCACCCGGCTTTAGTCCCGGACGAATTTTATAATCAACCGATGGCAGAATGGGGCGATATCACCGTCCCCGGCATGTGGCAGATGGAAGGCCACGGCCAGTTGCAATACACCGATGAGGGTTTCCCCTTCCCAATCAACATTCCTTTTGTTCCAACCAATAACCCGACCGGCGCATACCAGCGGAAATTTCATCTCGATGCTGCGTGGGAAAATGCGCAAACCCTCATAAAATTCGACGGCGTCGAAACCTACTTTGAAGTGTATGTGAACGGCCATTACGTTGGGTTCAGCAAAGGCAGCCGCCTGTGCGCGGAGTTTGATATCAGCGCTTTTGTGCAGGAGGGCGAAAACCTGTTGTCGGTGCGCGTGTTGCAATGGGCGGATTCTACCTATATCGAAGATCAGGATATGTGGTGGATGGCCGGGATTTTCCGCGATGTATATCTGACTGGCCGGGATCCTGTTCATCTCAACGATTTCACCGTGGTGACAGCGTTTGACGATAACTACTGCGACGCCGTGCTTAACATTGATGCCGATCTGTGTAATTTGCACGAGCCAGTCAGCGGCTATCGTCTGCACGCCCAGTTATTCGACGGTGGCATCTGTGTGGCGCAATTGTCAGCAGATAACCTGACTATTGGCGATAAAACGCGCTGTCGCCTGGACATTCCTCTCAGCCAGCCACGCCAGTGGAGCGCCGAACATCCTGCGTTATATCAGCTGCTTTTGACGCTGTACGACGAGGCGGGGAACGTGATTTCCGTGGTGCCGCAGCGCGTGGGTTTTCGGGATATCTGCGTGCGCGACGGGTTGTTTTATGTCAACGGGCGCTACCTCAAACTGCACGGCGTAAACCGTCACGATCACGATCATCGCAAAGGCCGGGCGGTCGATATGGCGCGGGTTGAGCGCGATATCATTCTGATGAAACAGCACAACATCAATTCGGTACGCACCGCGCATTACCCGAACGATCCGCGCTTTTATGAATTGTGCGACATCTACGGTTTATTCGTGATGGCCGAAACCGATCTGGAAAGCCACGGTTTCGCGAACGTCGGCGATCTGAGCCGCATTACCGACGATCCGCGCTGGGAACACGCCTATGTGGAACGTATCGGGCGTCACGTGATGGCGCAGAAAAATCACCCGTCCATCATTATATGGTCGCTCGGCAACGAATCCGGCTATGGCTGTAACATCCGCGCGATGGCTGCGCGCTGCAAAGCCCTTGATCCGACCCGTCTGGTTCACTACGAAGAAGACCGTGACGCAGAAGTCACCGACGTCATCAGCACCATGTATTCCCGTGTGCAAATGATGAATGCATTCGGCGAATACCCGCACGCCAAACCGCGCATCCTCTGTGAATACGCCCACGCAATGGGCAACGGCCCCGGCGGATTAGCGGAATATCAGGCCGTCATGAACCGCCATGCCAGCCTTCAGGGGCATTACATCTGGGAATGGTGCGATCATGGCCTGCTGGAAACCGGTGAAAACGGTCAGTCGCGTTACGCCTACGGCGGCGATTACGGCGATTATCCGAACAACTACAACTTCTGCATGGACGGCCTGATTTATCCGGATCAGACTCCCGGCCCCGGCCTGCGCGAATACAAACAGGTGTTGTGCCCGGTGGAAATCAGCCACGCCGGCAATACGCTGCGGGTCAAAAACCGTTACTGGTTCAGCTCACTGGAAGACATCACGCTGACGCTCACCGTGCAGGTAGCAGGTCGCGGTCTGGAAGACCATCAAATCGCCCTGCCGCATCTGCAATCCGGCGAAAGCGAAACGGTTCCGCTGCCGGAATTCACTGACAACGGGCAGGAAACCTTCCTGAATATCCGCATCAGCAAAAACAGCCCGACCGCTTACAGCGAAGCGAATCATCCGCTCGGCCATTACCAGGTGCTGTTGCAGGCAGCTCAGCCGCTGGAAACGTTGCCTGACCTTAAAGCCACCGGAGCGCTGATCTGCGACGAGCAAAAACATCAGTTGATCGTTCGCGGCGAAAACTTCCGTCTCGAATTTTCCCGTCTCGACGGCGAACTGAAATCCTGGCAGGCGGACGGCGTTGAGATCACCGGCCGCGCGCCGAAACTCAATTTCTTCAAGCCGGTTATCGACAACCATAAACAGGAGTTCGAGGGCCTGTGGCAGCCCAACCATCTGCAAATCATGCAGCAACATTTCCGCTCACTGAGCTGGAAAAATCAAAATAGCGACGTAGTGATTGAAGTTCACAGCATCATTGCACCGCCGGTCTTTGATTTCGGGATGCGCTGCGTTTACCGCTGGCAGATAACGCCTCAGGGCGCGGTGAGCCTCGATTTATCCGGCACACCCTACGGTCATTTCGATGCAATTATCCCGAAGATCGGCCTCGATTTTGGCGTCAGCCGCCGCTTCACGCAGGTGGAATATTACGGGCGCGGACCGGGTGAAAACTATCCGGACAGCCGCCAGGCCAACCTGATCGGCCATTATCAGCAGCCGGTCAGCCGCTTATTTGAAAATTATCCGATGCCGCAGGACAACGGTAACCGGCAGGATATCCGCTGGCTGAGCCTTCGCGATGACGCGGGAAAAGGGATTTTCATTCAGCCACGCCAGCCGCTCAATTTCAGCCTGTGGCCGTACAGTTCGCAGATGCTGCAACAGGCGCAGCACATCGACGAACTCACGCAGGACAGCTGCCTGACGCTCAATCTCGATCACCAGATTATGGGGCTCGGCTCGAACTCGTGGGGCTCGGAAGTGCTCGATTCCTACCGCGTGTATTTCACGGCATTTCGCTACGGCTTCACGATGCTGCCATTCCGCCAGCAGGACAACGACAGCCTGAGTCTCGCGCAATTCAGCATCCAGCCGCAGGAGGCAAACTGATGATTATTCTCGGGTCTTTGGCTGAATTTCAGCAGCTTTATCATACAGGGAAAAAATGGCAGCGCTGTATGGAAGCCATTAATAATATTGAAAAAATCCACTCCGGCGTCTTTCACTCCATCGGGGATTCGCTGGTGTACCGGTTAGCGTCCGGCGCAGAGTTTCAGCGTGAAGAATTCGAAGGTCACCGCCGGTATTTCGACGTGCATTACTACCTCGAAGGCGCAGAAGAAATCGAGTTTGCTGCCAAATCTGCCCTGCATTGCATTTCGCCTTATGACGATGAAACGGATCGCGAATTTTTTAGCGGTCAGGGTGAAACGGTAAAGGTGAATAAAGGCCGCGTGGTCATTTTTGAAAACCACGAAGCCTGCCGGTTCAGGCCGGAAAAAGACGTCAAAAAAGTCATATTAAAAGTGACCGTCGAAGAGAGTTATTTCGTTAATAAATAATAAAAAAACAAGAACCACTTACCCTACAAACATCGCAGTTGGAGAGTATTTATGGCCGGGTCCAGTCGAAATACCATAGGCAAATTTGGATTATTATCCATGACATTTGCCGCCGTGTTTAGCTTCAATAACGTCATCAACAATAACATCCAGTTAGGCATCGCCTCCGCACCGGTATTTCTGGTGGCGACGATCATTTACTTTATTCCGTTCTGTCTGATCATCGCCGAGTTTGTCTCGCTGAATAAAAACTCGGAAGCCGGAGTTTACGCCTGGGTAAAAAGCGCACTCGGCGGACGCTGGGCATTTATGACCGCGTACACTTACTGGTTCGTGAATTTGTTCTTCTTCACGGCATTACTTCCGCGCGTCATTGCCTATGCGTCGTACGCTTTTTTAGGGCACGACTATATCTTCACGCCAATCACCACAGCAATTATCAGCATCTGTCTGTTCGCCTTCTCGACATTAATTTCCAACAGCGGCGCGAAATTACTCGGTCCGATGACGTCGGTAACATCCACATTAATGTTGCTGCTGACGTTCTCTTATATTGTGCTGGCAGGCGCGGCATTAATGGGCGGCGTGGAACCGGCGAATCCGATTAACGTGGAGGCCATGACGCCGCACTTTAACTGGGCATTCTTAGGCATTATCGCGTGGATATTCCAGGCGGCAGGCGGAGCAGAATCCGTGGCAGTTTATGTGAATGACGTCAAAGGCGGCAGCCGGTCGTTTGTGAAAGTCATTATCATTTCCGGGCTGGTGATTGGCGTGCTTTATTCCATCGCGTCATTGTTGATTAACGTTTTTGTGGCACAGTCCGCACTGCATTTCACCGGCGGTACGGTACAGGTTTTTGAAGGATTATCGGCGCACTTTGGTTTACCGGCCGTCCTGATGAACCGTTTTGTCGGCGTGGTTTCTTTCACCGCCATGTTTGGATCACTGCTGATGTGGACGGCCGCGCCGGTGAAAATCTTCTTTACTGAAATTCCTAAGGGGATTTTTGGCGAGAAAACCATTCGTCTGAATAAACATGGCGTTCCGACACGTGCGGCGTGGATACAGTTTTTAATCGTCATCCCGCTGATGTTAATTCCAACGTTAGGCTCCAACAGCGTGCAGGAACTCATGAATACGCTGATCAACATGACTGCCGCAGCGTCCATGCTTCCGCCGCTGTTTATTATGCTGGCATACCTGAACCTGCGGCTGAAATACGACAACGTCGAACGCGATTTCAAAATGGGTTCCAGAATGCAGGGCATCACCATCGTCAGCACGCTGATTGTGATTTTCACCGTCGGATTTATCGCTTCAACCTTCCCGACCGGTGCCAGCATTATTACCATCGTGTTTTATAACGTCGGCGGGCTGGTACTTTTCCTCGGCTATGCGTGGTGGAAATACAACAAATATTCCAAAGGACTGGATGATAAAACGCGTTATCACGAAGACACGCCGCTGGCGAGAATAGTGCTGGAATCACAGAACGAAACGGCGCGTATGAAAGCAGCAAATATCGCAAAACCATTGTCCGGCATGTAGATCGGAATTATGGGCATAAAAAAAACCGCCTGTGAAAAAGGCGGTTTTTGTTTTTCTGAAATCCGAACTTACAGTGCGATATCCGCAGGCTTTTTCGGTTCTTCTTTGGCTTCGGCTTCAAGCGGGCGCAACTGAATCACTTCGGCAACCGGCGTCGTTTTCATTAACGGGGTTTCCAGTTCGAGAATGCGGCTGGTTTCCAGCAGCTCTTTCTCGGTCGCTTCCACGTTACCATTCAGTTTTGTGCCGTAGGATGGAATGATTTCGCGGAATTTCGCCTGCCATTCAGCACTGGCAGCCCGCTCTTTGAAGACCGTTTCCAGCAATTTCATCATGATAGGCGCTGCCGTTGACGCGCCCGGAGAGGCCCCCAGCAATGCCGCAATACTGCCGTCTTTCGCACTGACCACTTCCGTGCCCAGACGCAAAACGCCGCCGTGCTTGCCATCTTTTTTGATGACCTGCACACGTTGTCCGGCCACCCAGCGTTTCCAGTCTTTCTGCTCGGCCTGCGGGAAGAATTCCTTCAGTGCGGCATGACGGTCTTCATCGCTGAGCATCACCTGCCCGACCAGATATTTTACCAGGTCGAAGTTGCCCATGCCCACGTGAGTCATCGGCAACAGGTTGGAACTGTTCACACTGCCGAACAGATCCCACAGGGAGCCGTTTTTCAGGAACTTGCTGGAGAAGGTAGCAAACGGCCCGAACAGCAGAACCTGTTTGCCATCGATAATGCGGGTGTCGAGATGCGGAACGGACATCGGCGGCGCGCCCACGGCGGCTTTGCCGTAAACCTTAGCCAGATGACGTTTCACAACGTCCTGATTTTCAGTCACCAGGAATTCACCGCCGACCGGGAAACCGCCGTATTCACGCGCTTCCGGGATGCCGGATTTTTGCAGCAATGTCAGTGATGCACCACCCGCGCCGATGAAAACGAATTTCGCATTCACAACGTGGTGTTTGTGACTGTGCTTCAGATCGGTAATGGTGACGCGCCAGGTCTTGTCGCGGTTGCGCTGGATATCGCGCACTTCCTGACCGTTTGCCAGCGTGAAGTTGGATTTTTTCTGTAACGCGTCCACCAACTGACGGGTCACTTCACCGAAGTTAACGTCCGTGCCTGCCGTGGTGCGTGTCGCAGCGACTTTCTGATTCGGGTCACGGCCATCCATTACGGCCGGGATCCACTGTTTGATTTGTTCCGGGTCTTCCGAATATTCCATCCCGCGGAACAGGGTGCTTTGCTGAAGCGCAGCGAAGCGTTTGCGCAGGAAATCGATGTTTTCATCGCCCCAGACAAAGCTCATGTGCGGCACGCTGTTGATGAATGAGCGCGGATTATTCAGCACGCCTTTCTGAACCTGATACGCCATGAACTGACGGGAAACCTGGAAGGCTTCGTTGATCGCCACGGCTTTCGTGATATCGACAGAGCCGTCGGGCATCACCGGGGTGTAATTCATTTCTGCCAGCGCCGCATGACCGGTGCCCGCATTGTTCCAGCCGTTGGAGCTTTCCTGTGCCACGCTATCCATGCGTTCGATCATGTGGATCGACCAGTCCGGCTCGAGTTCCTGGAGATACGTCCCCAGTGTTGCACTCATAATTCCGCCGCCGACCAGCAATACATCAACGGATTTTTCGTCTTCTGCGGCCGCAGGCTCGCTGGCACCCAGTGAGTCACGGTTGAGAAGCATACCAAGTATCTTTCTCATGACGTCTGTTTCTCTAAATGTTCAGTTCTGTTTTGTTAAGACTATCGAACAAGAAATTAGCAAAAAAACACGCGGGATCGTTACTGAAACTTCATTTTTTCAAATGATGGCTACGAATATAACATTATCACTACAAAATTTAAAAAAGGATTTAACGTTTCAAAAAAACGGCAGCTGATGATGTGATCTCCCTCACAGCCCGCAGCCCGCAGCCCGCCAAGGTTTTTTCAAGGTTTGAAGAGCTTTTGGGGTTATGCCACGTAAACATTTGAAGTTCGGCAAAAGCTACATTAGCGATCAGCAGAAAGTCGGCAGTCTGGCCGGGAGGGGCTGCGGCCTACAGAACGTTTATGCCGACAAAAGGCTCGATTGAGCAGAGGCACAAGCCGAATGCCCAACGGTGAAGTGCGGAATAGAGTCAACCCAAATACCGTGTCTCGCCATCATTTCTTCCTGATTACGCAGGCCCGGGAAACAAACCAGCCACCAGCAAACGCATTGGGTAATAGTGCGACGGGATAATGCAGAAGACAGAAGAATTTTCGGAGCAAGCTCATAGTCAGGTAACATCACAGAAAAAAACAGGATGCTACCTGGTGCAACCTTGATGTGCCAAAACCACAAGTTGCTTGCTGTACTTGAAATCGGTGTGGATCATGCCCCCTGTATCTGCATTTATATGCTCAAGACTAAGGAGGAATTTTCAATCGTACAAGTATTATATAAGCGACTATAATAAAAGTATTTTGAATTTCATAAATTAAATTATTAACCAGCCATTTAACAACGTATATTTGTCCAAATCTGTAACACCACCCACGCAAACTTGATTTCCCGTTGATTCCAGCATAGGGATAACAGAAAAATCGTCACCATAGGATGAAAATATTTTAGGGTCAGTATTAAATTTATTACAAGAATTTAATACTGAAAATACATCAAGCCATTATTTTGTACCAACAACCAGAAAACCTATAAAGGATGCAAAGAAAAGACCTTTTTCATTTTTGATAACTAACTCTTCCCACCAGGCCTGCTCAGCTTTAGAAAGATGAGCCATATCTTCTTGTCCCAAAATCATAGACCGTAATACGCCGAGTGTTAAATTCACACTGATGGCTTCAACGGATACATTAACGAGCCCATGATTCAAAAACCTACCAAATAACTGGCGACCGCTCCAATTATTTTTAGCTTTATTAGATAGCTTCTCTACTATTTCTCTGGTAAGTTTTACATCTGAGTGATCAATTAATAGCCCATCAAAATCATGGTCGAAAATAGCAACTTTACCATTAGGCTTAACAACCCTAATAAGTTCTGATAGTGTGGTATCAATGCTATCACAATGCATTAGTACTAACTTTGCACGAGCGGCATCAAATATATTATCATCAAAATGAAGATGCTTACCGTCTCCTTTTTCAAATCTAATACGAGCACCCTCTATTATCCGACTATTTGCTTCAGCAATCATAGCTTCACTTAAATCGACCCCGACGATCTCAGTTACGTCTGGATAAATAGACAGTAAATAGCGAACGTCATTCCCTGTCCCACACCCTAACTCAATAATGCTTTTATAATCCAGTGGCTCCAGCACTTCAGCTAATTTGCGATTGATTATTTCGTGATCAGGCAGACAATTTGCCTCATCCATAAAGTTAATAAACCACTTAGGATCATGGGTCATATCAACAGACGTAAATTTCCCTACAGAATCTATAGTATTTTTAACAGCTTTAGAAATAGCCATAATTGAATCCTTTCTGTTTTTAAATTAAAAAATGATAATATAATAACCAGACTATTGTTTTTTACTTCTTGAACGCTCTTCTTCCAGACGAAGATCTTGTGCTTTATAGTCAAGTGAAGCCCGTTTAACTGCTTCCTCCATTGACATTACTGGATGCAGATTTAAATGGTCAGATATATCCTTAACTCTTTTCTCTACACTACCACTCACAATATAGTATGGAGTTCCTATTTCATTTAATACTTCAATTAAACGCTTGTCGACCAAATCGCGGAAATCAGTGTTCATGGGGCGATGACCGTCTTCTGTAAGAGGTAACTCATGTGTAAGGTGGAAGAAAACGTCATATGTATTTGCTACATGGAGTTTTAGAGAACGACTAAATTCTTTTAAAATTCTAGCAAAGAAGGAAATATCATTTTCATACTTTGCATTATCTAAACTACCTACTGATGGATTGATTCCGTAAACTAACCTTGCTTCACCATACAACAACTCCTGTAAGGAAGACCCATCTGATACATAGTTATTACCCATTTTAATTTCCGATTTTAGTCGGCCTATATGGCGAGCAATCATTAGATGAAGAAACTCTTCGGGAGTTACTTCAGAGAGACGTTTACCAGGCATCAGTCCTGGCATGATTTCTCTTATGGCTTTTGAAAGAAGGCGGGGAACTCCTGTATAGTAAGCCAGCACCATCGCCGTAAAAGTTTTACCAGAAGAGTAAGTACCCGATATAGCAATTTTCATATTTTCACCCAGTATATATTTATATCAAATTTTTATTGGAGGCAGAGCATGTGCAAATGTTATTTTGGCTTTTTTATTTCCAAGTGTTCCTAACACTTCGGCATTACGCCACTGCTTTCCATTTAATTCAATTATTTGACTTTTTGATATTAATGCTGTGACTTTATCATGATTTTTAATTTCTCCAGCATCTTCTGAGAAATGGGTTCTAATCATCCACAGCGTGGAGGTCTCACTGCGAGATAGTCCATCTAAAGAATATAGAAGGATTTGAGCAAGCTGTGCACAAGTAACAAATACATCTATATAGCTAACTTTTTCAGGAGTAATGGCTTGAGATTCTTCTTTACTAAGGATAAATTCGACCTGTGCATCTGCCGTCAGATTAGCCATATCTAAACAAACTGCAGAAAGGGTATGTTTTTGTTCTTTATACCCGAGGCCATAGTAACGTTTTTTTATATTTGAATTATCCAAAATATTAATTTCTAACTTATTATTCTCCTTTCCGCAGGATGGGTGTTCAATTTGACAGACTGCCCGCATCAAACCTACTCGGCATTCATATGTAGATACTTTTCTTGAGGAATCATCAGCTTTTTCTACACTACGCCGTAACACAAGCGAAACAGGGATATCGTTCAGATCTTCCTGTGGTTTTGTACCAGCATGGATAGCAATCTCATTAACATGATTAGTATCCAGATCATCCATACTGAGACCTAAATGAAATGAAAGATGTGTTTCTACCATTTGAATAGCAAGGACGAGCATATCAACAGTACTTAAATGCGGAGTAACATCCATACCTGCATTTTTAACTGACCAGTTCGACGGGTAAAAAAGTGAAACGGTTGCTTCTAAGCAACAATTATTTTCTCTTGGTTCAGGAAATGTCAGATTGGATACTTTATGCTCTGAACATCGGTAGCCTGAGGAAAAAAAACGATTCTCCGAGGGACCAAGTATTTCATCGACAGAAGAAAACTTTTTTTTAGAATTCATATCTTATCCTAACAGAAGTGACTTTTCATTTTTTGTAAATATATCAATAATATCGGAAATACAATGAATATCTGATAGTAATGAGTTACCCTCACCCAAAGGATCAAATCCAAATAGCATTTCCAACTCGATAAAAAGCATTGCGAGGCTTAAAGAATCAAGTCCAACCTCATCAAAATTAGCTTTAATATCTATATCCACTACGTCAACCGTTATCAATTCTGAAACTTTGTTGAGAACGCCATATTCAATTTTTTCTTGATTTAGCATATTAGACCTCCATCCACGACTATTGATTGACCTGTTATAAAGCTCCCATGCGGTGAGATAAGAAATGACAACACATTTAGGATGTCTTTAAGTTCTGCATATCTTCCCAGAGGGGTGCGTTTAGCAATTTTCTCACGATTAATATCAGATACATTCTCTGAAAGCTTCGAGTCAAAAAGACCTGGGACAATAGAATTAACACGAATATTTAGCTTTCCCATTTCTCCGGCGAGACTTCGTGTAAAACCATCAAGCCCAGCTTTAGTTGCAGAATACACAGCAGTTCCGCGATAACCTCGGATCGCTCCTACAGAGGAAATATTTATAATACTACCGCTGGTTTTCTGTTTAGCCATTACACGCACACATGCTCTGGTGAGTTTGATGGGGCCAAGTAAATTTACCAACACCATTTCATCAATAGCTTCAAGAGATGTACTTAAAAAAAGGCCTTGATATAAAACAGCACTATTATTTACCAGAAGATTTATTCCACCAAACCGAACAACTACCGACTTTATGAAAATAGACAACTCCCTTGGGTCTTTTAAATCAAGTTCATACCAATAAAATTGGTCAGGATATTTATTCTGATATTGGGAAATAAACCCGTTCTCATGTCTGCTGAATGTTGCAACTTTCCACCCTTCCAAAATCAACTTTTCCACAATCGCTTTTCCAAGACCACGACTGCCGCCACTAACAATTGCAACTTGTGCAGAAATCATGTTCATACGATTGTTCCAGACCTGATCATTTTAAACCGTTCTGAGTGGAGATCAGATTGGGTAACCTCAATCACAACAGGAATTTTAAAAGGAGCTAAGTGCGTCTTGCAATGCTCTCTCACTCGAACTTTAAACAACCCAATATCTTCGTATTCCACGAGCTGGAAGGTAGCACGTATTACATATCCAGTGATATGACTAGGATAGCCACTAACTCGAACAGCAGCGATATTTGGCATTGTCAAAAGTACATTCTCAACTTCATTTGGATAAACTTTTTCGCCTCCGACATTGATTATTTCTGATTTACGACCGAGAATTTGAACATAATCCCCATCAACAATAACAACATCCTGCGTGTTAAAATAACCATCTGAATCGATAGGTGAATCAGCATTTAGATATCCAAGCATTGCCATATTAGATTTAACCCATAAAATGTTGTCCAATATTTTGTAATCAAATCCACTTCCCCCTAATTTCATCCAAAGAGACCCATTACCCTTCGATTTCGTTGGCATAATCCCTAATTCCGTTAGACCATATGTCTGTTTTAAGCGTACATGAGGCATAGTTATTTTTATAATATCTAACGTACGCTGCGGCATGGGTTCTGTACCATATGTGATTAGCTCTAATGAGCTGGTATTATATTTTTCACAAACGTCAGAGAGTAAAATCATGTTTAGGAAGGTTGGAGTCGTAGGCAGTACTTGCACACGATGATTTTGTATTGCTTCAAAAACTGTTCTGGGGTTTCGTTCCGTTACTGTAACGAGTACCCCTCCATTAGATAGTGTATGAAGTAAAGTATTTATCCCCCCAATGTGATCCAAACTCAGAAAGGCAAGAATTATCTGAGGTCTCTTATTATCGGGATAACGAGCAATCATCTTGTGCACGTCGAGCAAAGATGCTTTGGGGCTCCCTGTTGTTCCTGAACTAAAAAGGACCAGGCCAGCATGATCACTCTCTACAATCTGGTGATAAAGTGGATGTTGCTCTATAGAATGGTTCTGAGCTGCTATTCTCCGCTTTATACTATATGGCGGTAAATGTGTTTCAGTATTAATAAATACCGTCCATTCGACATGTGCTATCTCATAATAGTCAGTTCGTTCTCCTTTAGCGTTCGGAGATAGGGGGATAACAATCACTCCACGTAAAAATAGCGCGAGCATTGCTGTTACCATATCTAAGGAGTATGCACCTTCTAAAGCGGCAACCGAGCCTTGAGTTATACCATAGTTAGAAAATTCAGAATCCCATCGTTGCATACCATCAACAACATTTCGATACGTAAAACACTGGCCATTAATGATGAGGCATTTCGCGTCACCGAGTGTGTGCATAAATTCAATAAATTTCAGATTCATCGGAATCTCCTTTTCCATCCCAATTTACGTGTCAAAGACAAAGGTTAATAATTAGTGCTGTCTAGTTCCCTATTTATCTATTCTAAAACAGAGAGTTCACGCTAATATAAATTCCTATTTTCAGGCATCACCCTTAAGGGTGATGCCTGAAAATAAAATTTAATAGATCTTGAAGGTGTATAGAAATTTTAGTTAGTTTCGAATAGCCATTTTTAATTAATTGCACGCCCGACATAATGGAACGTTGATAGCAATTCTTCTATGCAAGAGAGTGATATTTTTTAGGAATGAATTTCTAATGGATTTTTTTGCACCATCTTCTTCTAAGGTAGGAAAAATTTTGACATGAATAATTATTCAAAAGATAAATTACCCTGGTTTGGTTTATTGGCTTTGTCTATGGCTTGCTTTATCACAATGTTGACGGAAGCCATGCCTGCGGGGCTCTTGCTATGGATTAGCCAAGACTTTGGGATTTCTGCTAGTTACGGAGGCCAGCTGGTAACTGTTTATGCTGCGGGTTCATTGTTAAGTGCAATTCCGTTGATTACTTTAACTCAAGGTATGCGTCGCAAACCTTTATTGTTACTGGCTATCTTTGGATTTGCGATCGTCAATATAATCACAGCATTTTCTACCAGCTATATGCTGACTCTAGTGGTACGTTTTTTTGGTGGTGTTTTTGCCGGATTAGTGTGGTCTTTAGCTGCTGGGTTTGCCATTCGCATGTCACCTCCTCATCTTGCCGGGCGTGCGATTGCAATTGCAATGCTGGGAACCCCCTTAGCCCTGACAATTGGTATACCCACAGGTTCATATCTTGCAGGATTAATAGGTTGGCGTACTGACTTTATAGTTATGAGTGCGCTTACTATGATTTTGTTTCTTTGGGTTATTATGTCAGTGCCAGATGCGGCAGGCCAAAAAAAACGTGAACACCTTTCTCTTTTTCAGGTAGCAAAAATGAAAGGTGTATCAGTTGTTTTATTTGTAACGCTACTCTTCATTCTTGCCCATAATACAATTTTCACCTACATCGCATCATTTATTTCAAATATAGGGCTATCGGAACATATTGATTTAGTATTATTTATTTTCGGCATAGCCGCACTGGCAGGTGTCTGGGGTGCCGGTCTCACCGTTGACCGGTGGCCTAGAAAATCGATGATATTAAGCATTTTACTTTTTGCAGTATCAATCTTCGCACTAACGGTAACAAGTCAAAGCTGGTCAATATATGCGTCTATAGCCGTGTGGGGTTTCGCCTTCGGAGGCGCTCCAACCCTTTTGCAGGCCGCATTAGTAAAGACCGCGAGTGATGCTATTGATGTTGCCCAATCAATGATGGTGACTATTTGGAATATTGCGATTGGTGGGGGAGGTATCCTGGGTGGGGCGCTCTTAATGAAAACAGGGGTGTTATCTCTGCCATATTTTGTCACAGGCCTCTTGATTATTGCTTTTTTTATTACATTTTTAGCGCGTAAACATGGTTTTACTGATAAAGTAGAATAAATAGTAAATCAATGTGATCGATTAGTGTGAAGGAACATGCTATGAAAATATACAGCCAACAGCCCAACAACTTATTAAGATAGGTATCAGATATGGAAAGTCGTGATATCTTTTCTTCAGTATTGCGTCCACTTTACGGAGTGGACGATACCCAATACTCAATTCAAAGAGTACTTAATAACATTAATGCTCTATTTTGTGTTTCATCTAGTTCCCTTTCATTACGAATAAGCAACACAAAAAAACCTGTAGATTTGATTTGTCATACAGGAGTTGATAGTTTTTTCTCTGATTTTTACCTTAAAAAAAGAAGCTATCATGATCCTATATCTGAAAGAGTCACCCGATACGAACTGGATACCGGATTTACTATGGCTGACCTATGTAATCAAGACCCTGAATGGGGCAAAGTTCATAGATCTTCTTTTCAGTCCTTTGGATATAAAGATGCACTACTTGTCAATTTTTACTCTCAAAATGGAGACCGGGGAATTCTAGCTGTACGAAGTGATCCTCGCCGTGGAGAATTTAAAGTGGCAGATTCTGATACCATATCTCAATTATCTCCGCTTCTCAGAACTGCGCTAAATGTACATTTACAGTTATGTAATCAATCTCTAAATGAAACAGATGTACCTGATGCATTCAGTAATTCAGCAACTGCAATCATTAATATATCGAAGTCAGGCCGACTCATTAAAATGAATTCAGAAGGGCATGGAATACTCGTCAGAGAAGATGGTATATTGCTTCAGAAAAACCATATAAAAATGCAAGACAGCCATAGCCATTTTCTGTTTAAGAAATCGTTGGTGGATATTTTCACCGCAACCAATCAATACACAAAATTAATAAAAGTCCAGCGCGACAGGGATAGGTTTTATCTGGTTCGCATAGTGGCTAACAATTCAATATCGTCAAATGATCATAATGCTACATTAATTATATGTGATCCATTCCATAATGTTCGTAGTGAATCTATTTTATGTACGCTTTTTAATCTCACACTTAGGGAAGCCAACGTTGCTACCCATTTGGGGAATGGGAGTAAGCTTAGCGACATTGCGACCCAAAATGGGGTTTCAATTAACACAGTAAAAAGTCAACGTAATATTATATATGAGAAAATAGGCATTAGAAACCAAATCCAATTGGTGCGGATTGTCTGTTATCTGGAGATTATTGTGGAAACAGAGATTCAAACTCTTCATGAAAACAAATGGATATCATCTTCATTACATGATTCCATATTTCAAAACTAACCTTTGATAAATAAGTTACTTTTTTTATTCCTTCACATTTTATCTAGGCGAAGGGTGCCAACCACTGAAGCCTCTGTAAGCACATCGGTCTTAGTTCCACGCATTTTTTATATTTCCGTATTTTCAGGGAAATGGTGGAAAGCAGAAACAAAAAAGCGCGGTCTCCCGCGCCTTCAAAATCACTGCTTAATAAATTCGGTCAGAGCGCGACGTCAGCGACGACTTTTTGCTCTTTTTTCGGTGCAGCATTTGTCTCTGCCGCCGGTGCAGGTTCCGCCGCTTTGGGTTGCGGGTTGTCCAGCATCAGCACGCGGCTGGTGTCGCCCAGTTCTTTCTCGGTGGCGGCGACGTTGCCGTTCAGCTCAGTGCCGTAAGAAGGGATGATTTCCTTCAGTTTCGCCTGCCATTCCGGCGTTGCAACTTTGTCTTTGAACACTTTTTCCATCAGGTGCAGCATGATCGGTGCCGCGGTAGACGCGCCCGGTGATGCGCCCAGCAGCGCGGTAATGCTGCCGTCTTTGGAGCTGACTACTTCAGTGCCCAGACGCAGCACGCCGCCTTCTTTCTCATCTTTCTTGATGATCTGCACGCGCTGACCGGCTTCCCACAAACGCCAGTCTTCTTTCTTCGCATCCGGGAAGTATTCACGCAACGCATCGAAACGGTCTTCGTCGGACAACATCACCTGGCTGACCAGATATTTCACCAGATCAAAGTTGTCGATACCCACGTGGGTCATCGGCATGATGTTGGAGAAATTGACGCTGCCGAACAGATCCCACAGGGAACCGTTTTTCAGGAATTTGCTGGAGAAGGTCGCGAACGGCCCGAACAGCAGAACCTGTTTACCATCAAGAATACGGGTGTCGAGGTGCGGCACGGACATCGGCGGGGAGCCGACGGCAGCTTTACCGTACACTTTCGCCAGATGGCGTTTCACGATTTCCGGGTTCTCAGTCACCAGGAACTGGCCGCCAACCGGGAAGCCGCCGTAGTTATCCGCTTCAGGAATACCGGATTCCTGCAACAGGGTCAGGGACGCGCCGCCCGCACCGATAAAGACGAATTTCGCCTTGATGACGCTTTCTTTGCCGTCATTTTTCAGGTCAGCCACCGTCACGTTCCAGGTGTTATCCGGGTTACGTTTGATACCGCGCACTTCATGGCCGAGGCTCAGCGAGAAGTTGGGTTTTTTCTGTAGCGAGGCCACCAGCTGACGGGTGATTTCACCGAAGTTCACGTCGGTGCCGATCGGAATACGGGTCGCCGCGATTTTCTGGTTCGGGTCACGGCCTTCCATCACCAGCGGGATCCACTGTTTGATTTGCGCCGGGTCTTCTGAATATTCCATGCCGCGGAACAGCGTGCTTTGTTGCAGCGCCGCGAAGCGTTTACGCAGGAAATTGATGTTGTCATCGCCCCACACAAAGCTCATGTGCGGCGTGCTGTTGATGAAGGAACGCGGGTTGTGCAGAACGCCGTTCTGTACCTGATAAGTCCAGAACTGGCGGGAAATCTGGAAGGATTCATTGATTTCGACCGCTTTGGAAATGTCGATGCTGCCATCGGCTTTTTCCGGCGTGTAGTTCATTTCAGCCAGCGCAGAGTGCCCGGTACCGGCGTTGTTCCAGCCGTTGGAACTTTCGAGTGCCACACCGTCCAGACGCTCGACCATGTCGATTGACCAGTCCGGCTCTAATTCCTGAAGGTATGTTCCCAGCGTCGCGCTCATAATGCCGCCGCCGATCAGTAACACATCAACGGGCTTTTCATCTTCTGCGAACGCTGTCTGGCTGAATGCAACCACGTTAAGGCAGAGGATCATGGCGAGTATCTTTCTCATGACGTCTGTTTCTCTGAATGTTTAGTTTTAGTTTTGCAGGTGAAAGCTATCCAGATTCCCTGGATAAACGAAATCAACAACCCGGTGCGGTGGGGAAATAAGCGATTATTTCCTCAGAGTCTGAAAGGACAATAATGGGGAGTAACGAAAACCGCGGTGAACAACGACAAATCAACCACACAAATGTTACCGAATACTCATATTATCGAGATTTCGTAAACAATTTAACATCGTCGTTACGTGCATTAAAAATAGTTTAATACTTTAAATAATTACATAAGTTAGTTTCGGAGAGAAACTACTCAGGCGAGATTAGCCCGCAAAGCCGCGGCCTGCGCCGCCATAACGGCTGCGGGACTGTGGCCGATCAGCATGAAGTTGTAACCCGCCTCGCGCCAGTAAACGACGTTCATTTTTTGCCGGATTTCACTTTCCTGCGCCGTATTATTCCGGTGTTCGCTGCGGGTAATGCACAGCGCCATCGGCCCGTAGCGCGCATCAAGGTAAGTGATCTGCGCAATATCGTAGTCGTCGTAATGCAAAATACGGGCGTTTTTCAGCTCAGCGCCCTGCACTTCCAGCGCTGCCGGGCTGAGCCCAATGCCCATCGTTTTATGTACCCGCGCCAGCTGAATTTGCTGTTGTTCAGCAGAGTCATTCACGTCCGCCAGTGTCTGCGCGGTGTACAGCGACATGTAATCCGCCACGCGATCGCGCCAGTTGTCTTTGGAAGATTCACCGGAAAGCAGCGCGGAATAGCGTCCGGCGAGCAGCCCGACGGCCATAAAGCTGACCGACGCCGCCAGCAACGCACGGCGGCTGAATCCGCGCGAACGGGCAACCGGTGCATCCGGTATCGCGTCCAAAGCTGCCTGCAAACGCCCCACCGGCGCGTCCTGCAACATCGACCCGAACGCATCGTGGAAAGGCAAATTGCTGCGCGCCATCTGCTCCAGACGTCCGGCCAGCAGGTCGTCTGCGGCGAGCCGTGCATCAAACTGCGCCCGCTGATTTTCGCTCAGCCGGTTATCGAGGTAGGCGACCAGAACTTCATCGGAGAATGGCGCTGGCGGGATTTCGCGGGTCATTTTTTCTCTCCCTGTTGTGGCTGAGCGCCGGAACCGGTGTCTTTTGCCATCGAAAGCCGGGCAGCCGCCAGACGGCTCATAATGGTGCCAATAGGCACTGACAGCGTCATTGCCGCTTCCTGATAGGTAAAACCTTCGACATACACCAGAAACACCGCGTTCCGCTGGGCTTCCGGCAGGGCATTCACCCGCTGCATCACCTGCGTATGCCAGCGCCGGTCTTCAAAAGAGAACGCATCGGCGGGCATGTCGGTTTCACTGACATCGACAAATCCCTGCCCCTGACGGACATGCTGCGCCCTGAGTTCGTTGACCCATATGGAATGCAGAATCGAAAAGAACCAGCGATCGGCACCGGCGCGATCAACCACCTGCGCGCAGCGTTCAAGTGCCCGCACGCAGGTCGATTGCACCAGATCATCTGCCACGTCCGGCTTGCGCGATAACACCATCGCGTAACGCCACAGACGCGCCAGACACTGACTCAGTTCATGACGTAAATCGGTGGGTGAAATTTAGCGTTTCCCCGTTTCAGGATTCAGGATGTCCGTCGATAGCCGCGCTCAGATCGCGATACTCTTCGCAGCCGGTGCCGCACAGGCCTCTGATGGTCGCCAGTTGCGCTTTCGCGAGATCAGGACGCCCTTTAATCATATAAGCCTCGCCGAGATATTCCCGGACTTTGGCGTAATTTGCGTCAATCGCAATCGATTTCTGATAATAGCGGATGCCTTCGTCGGTACGCCCGAGTTTGCGGGTGGCGTAGCCGCGATAGTTCCAGGCTTCTTTGGTGTTCGGGTCTTTCAGCGTGTCGAGCACCGTCAGCGCTTCCTGATACCGGCCAGATTTCGCCAGATGATAGGCGTACTGGGTTTTGTCCTGATCGGAAATCATGCCGCCTTTATCCACCATGCAGCTTTTGGTTTTGCTGTCGTAGATTTGCCCTTTCGGGCAGTCCGGCGTTTTTTTCTCATCAGAATCATCACCCATCGCGTGCGCGGCGACACTGAACATCAGCAAATTACCCGCCAGACACACCACCGACAACGCCTGAATCACTGTTTTTGTCTTCATAGTTTTTGTCTTCCTGTAGGGGAGAGATTATTTACGGGCGGCTGACGCGGCCCGGCAGCATGCGGCGCAAAATGCCGTCGCGGAGAACGTAGTGATGGAACAGTGCGGCCAGCGCATGTACGCCCGCCAAAACAATCAGCGCCCAGGCCACACTGTTGTGTAACGTGCCGAAGGTTCGGGTCATCACACTGTCGAAATTGAAAACGTCAGGAATGGGGAAAAGCCCGAAGAAGTAGAAAGGCTCGGCCTGAGACCAGCGGAACAAAAAGCCCAGCACGATCTGCGTGACCAGCAAAATGTAGAGCGCCAGATGGGTCAGATGCGCCGCCGCTTTCATCATTACCGGCATGGCGACAGGCTCCTGTTTGCTGCGCCCGGTGCTGACCGTAAACAGACGCCAGAGCAAACGCCCGAGGATAATCGCCGCCAGTAAAATCCCGACAGAAATATGCACGGATTGCAGCCCTTTGCGCAGCGGCGTGCCGCGCTCAAGCACTTCCCAGATATGCGCGCTGGCAAACAGAAAAATGACGCACAGCGCCGTCAGCCAGTGCAGAAGAATGGTCAGCCCGTCGTAACGGTGGCGGGAAACAGAAGTGGAAGTTTGCATAAAAAACGGTGCCCGTAAGTGTTCGATATGAGGTAAACACCTGAGCACCGCTTTTTATTCGGTATGAGGGAAAAATAATTTTCAGAAATCGTTAAACACTGGTCGTCCGGTTGCGTCCGTTGGTTTTGGACTGATACAGCGCACCGTCGGCCACAATGATATTTTCCTGCCAACTTTTGTCTGGCTGGTAGTTCGCCACGCCCAGCGATACGGTGATCTTGAAGGGTTCGCCGTCGGCGTTGGTAAAGACCGTGCTTTCGACCGCGCGGCGGATACGCTCACAGCATTTCACGCATTCGTACGTGTTGCCGCTGGCAATCAGAATCACAAATTCTTCGCCGCCAAAACGCGCCAGAACGTCGTCTTTTCGCAGCATCATCCGCGCCACATTCGCCACGCGCACCAGCACGTCATCGCCGATCGCATGCCCGTAGGTATCGTTCACTTTCTTGAAGAAATCGATATCCAGCATCGCCAGTCCGAATCCGCTGTGGTTTTTCTGCACCGCTTTCAGGTGTTCTTCCAGCCCCATACGGTTAAAGGTTTTGGTGAGGAAATCCATCGACGAGTTTTCTTTCTCGCGGAAGAACGCGCGCACGTAGCGGAATTTACCTCCCAGCCCGTGGTAACAGATAAACATGCAAAAAAGCGTGACCAGCTGGTAGCCAAGTGAACTCCAGATAATTGCCCAGGAATTCAGATAAGGGGCCGAGACAATCAGCCGGATCACGAGGACTATCGACGTCGCGATAGCGAAGGTGCGGATGTTGTTGTCGCGCCATGGCCGGAAATAGCAGATGCCCGCAATCATCACCGCGACAAACAGGTTATCGATAGTGAACATTCCGGTGAGGAAGAATTTCAGCATAAACCCACAGAGCACGCTGAACCAGCCGACGTAGAACACGCAAATCACCAGCGGGATCATCTCAAAGCTGTAATACACCGTGCCGCTGAGTCGGAACAAATCGCGATCCAGAAAAGCCGCCACGGCGCCGCAGAGCACTCCGAACAACACACGCTTGTAGAGCGGGGAGTTAGGCCCGAGCGGGCTGTCGCTGCTGAGGAAAAAATAGAAAAACACCAGGCTGGCGTAAGTCACGCAAATATTAATGTAAAGCGCATCCAGCGACTTGATCACTTGTTCCATACAACTCCTGAAACCCGTTGCGAACCGGACAACAAAAAATCCGTGACAAGGGCGGAAAATAACCTTCGATAGCGTGAAAGATAGCCTATATATAAAGTGAAGACGGCAGCAACTCCGGCCTGTCTTCGGCGGAATTTCATCTTAAGCCGGAGAAAATACCCGTTATTACACATTAAAGTTTTGTTTTGAATAACCGATATCCGTAATAGGCACTTTTTATTTCGAGGGCTGTACGAACATATTGTGATCATTGCATATAGAGGTGTGGCAGGTGAGCGAAGTATCCCGAGAGTCGTTTGCTAAGCGGAACACGCTGGCAATCTTGTCCGTACTGCGTGACTTGAAGAAGAACCAGACGCTGGTCATGGTCAGTCACGCCCGCGGGCAATTTATCAGTAAAATTTTGGACGTTGATTCTGACAACCATCAGTTTTTGTTCGATCTGGGCAGCTCAGATTATGAAAACGGTCTGGCGATCAATGCCGGGACGCTGAACTTTGTCGCGGAACCTGCCGGTGCGAAAGTGGAATTTGCCTGCGGTCAGGTACGTCAGGTGACGTACGAAGGTTTGCCGACGTTTACCTGCGACATTCCCCCCGTTCTGTATTTTATCCAGCGCCGCGAGTATTTCCGCGTGAACGTTCCCTGGCTGCCGGATTACCGTTGCAGCGGAAAGCTGCCGGATGCCTCAGAGTTTGCCTGGCGCGTGCGCGATATTTCCCTCGGCGGTCTTGGCCTGGAAATTGACGGCACAACGCCACCGGAAATGGCTTCCGGCGCGGTGCTGAAAGATTCGCTGATTCAGCTGGCGGAACTCGGCTCGTTCAAGCTGGATTTGCAATATATCGGCTCGATGCCGCGTAAATCTGTCAGCAACAAAGGCGAAACCGTCAGCACGCAGCGGCTGAGTTTTAAGTTTCCGCATTTGTCGCCCGCGCAGGAACGTGACCTGCAACGGGCGATTTTCGAGCTGGAAAAACAGCAACATCTCAAAGCCAGGCGTTTCCAGGAAAGTTAACGTTCAGATCTGAGAGAAACGGCTCAGATAAACATTCCGCCCGACGCTTCTACGCGCTGGGCGTTCATCCAGCCAGCTTCATCGCTGAGCATCAGCGCCACCATCCCGCCGATATCATCCGGCAAACCGGCACGCCCGAGTGCGGTGTTCGCGGAGACAATCTGGTTCACCTGCGGATTGTCACGCACCATTCCGCCGCTGAAATCCGTTTCAATCGCTCCCGGTGCCAGAACGTTGGCGGTGATACCGCGCGCGCCCAGCTCTTTCGCCTGATAACGCGTCAGCACTTCGATTGCGCCTTTCATGATGGCGTAAGCCGAAGAGCCCGGCAGCGCAAACCGCGCCAGACCGCTGGAAATATTCAGAATACGGCCACCGTCGGCCATCAGCGGCAACAGTTTTTGCGTGAGGAAGAACGGCCCTTTCAGGTGGACATTCATCATCAGGTCAAACTGTTCTTCGGTAGTGTCAGTGAACGCTTCATGCAGCCCTACGCCCGCATTGTTGACCAGAAAATCAAAAGTTTCGCGCTGCCAGACCTGCTGAAGCTGCGTTTTCACATCAGCCACAAACGCATTAAACGAACCGGTTTCGCCGGTATTGAGCGCTAAAGCCACCGCCTTTCCACCTGAGGCTTCCACGTTCTGCACCACGGCTTTCGCCGCATCGATCTGACTGTGGTAAGTGAAAATGACGTCTACCCCCTTTTTCGCCAATTTTTCAATGGCATTCCTGCCTAAACCACGGCTTCCGCCGGTTACGATAGCGATTTTACGATTCATTTCAGACCTCATTGGCATTTGGTAGGTTTTCGTTGTTTAAAACACAGCCTATTGGACTCCTCTGTAATGATAAATAGTCCATAATGAGTTTCACTGTCTCAAAACCAACAACAATCGGGCAAAATGTGGATAAAATTCAATCAATGAAGGTTTTCGTTCGCGTCGCGGAATTGAGCAATTTTACCCGCGCCGCCGAAAGTCTGGGATTACCCAAAGGCAGCGTGTCGCGGCTGGTCCAGCAACTTGAAATCCGCATGTCCGCCCGTTTGCTGCACCGTTCCACGCGCCGCGTTCAGCTTACGCAGGACGGTCAGGTGTTTTATCAGCGCTGCAAGGAACTGCTTTCGAGCATGGACGAACTCGAATCGATGTTTCAGTCGAACCCGGCGAGCATCAGCGGGCGGCTGCGCGTGGATATGTCGGTCGGCATGGCGACGCATCTGGTGTTGCCGCGTCTGGCGGAGTTTCTGAACCGCTATCCGGCGCTGGAAATCGAACTGAGCAGTACCGATCACCGTGTGGATGTGGTGCGCGAAGGGTTTGACTGCGTGGTGCGCAGCGGCGCGTTGAAGGATTCCGGCCTGATCGCCCGCCCGCTGGGGCATCTGAGCGTGATTAACTGCGCAAGCCCCGGTTATCTGCAACGCTACGGCACGCCGGATCATCCCGATCAGCTTGCGCAGCACGCGATGGTGCATTACGAACAAACGCTCGGCAGCCATACGTCTGCGTTTGAATATCTCGACGGCAAGCAGGTGAGAACCGTCAAAAGCGGCGGTGCGGTGACGGTCAACAGCACGGAAACCTATGTTTCAGCCTGCGTGGCCGGTCTGGGGATTATTCAGGCGCCGCTGATTGGCGTTCGTAACGCGCTGGCGGGTGGCCAGCTGGTGAGTATTTTGCCGCAGTTCCGTGCGCCGCCGATGCCCGTGACGCTGGTTTATCCGCACCGCCTGAACCTTTCGCGGCGCGTCAAAGTCTTCATGGACTGGCTGACAGATATAACCCAAACGTTCATTGCCTGAGCGGTTAAACCCGCCAGACATCACCCGGACGGCTCAGGCGTCTATACTTAAGGCTGGATGCACTTTTAAGGACAACATGGATCAATGCCCATTATTTCTAAGCAAGAACCGGTAAAACAGGAAACACCCGCCCCGCTGATTAACATCAAAACCGGCAATTCGACGGTGGATAAAAACATCGGCAGATTCTCACGGCTGGTGGAATACGTTCAGTCCTGGGGCTGGGTCGCGCATTTGCTGCGGGCCACGGAACGTTTCAACGATCGTCTGGGCAGCCAGTTTGGTGCGGCGATCACCTATTTCTCTTTCCTCTCGCTGATCCCGATTCTGATGGTTTCCTTCGCCGCCGTGGGTTTCGTGCTGGCGTCCAATCCGGATCTGCTGGCCGGTCTCATCAATAAAATCGTGAACAGCATCAGCGACCCGAATCTGGCGAATACGCTGAAAAGCACGGTCAATACGGCCATTCAGCAACGCACCGCCGTCGGGTTATCCGGCCTGCTGATTGCGCTGTACTCCGGCATCAGCTGGATGGGAAATCTGCGCGAGGCGATCCGCGCGCAGTCGCGTGACGTCTGGGAACGCAATCCGCAGGATCAGGAGAAGATTTACCGCCGCTACATTCGCGATTTTATTTCGCTGACCGGGCTGGTGCTGGCGCTGATCATCACGCTGTCGCTGACGTCTATTGCCGGTGCGGCGCAAAAAACCATTGTGGATGCGCTGGGGCTCGGCGGTATCGAGTGGCTGAGACCGGTGATGACCAGTATTGCGCTGGTAATTTCCATTGCGGCCAACTATCTGCTGTTCCTGTGGATTTTCTGGATGTTGCCGCGCCATAAACCGCGCAAGAAAGCCCTGCTGCGCGGCACGCTGCTGGCGGCGATTGGCTTTGAGGTGATTAAATTCGTGATGACCATGACACTGCCGAAACTGGCCACCTCGCCTTCCGGCGCGGCGTTCGGGTCGGTCATTGGCCTGATGGCGTTCTTCTATTTCTTCGCCCGCCTGACGTTGTTTGTCGCCGCGTGGATTGCCACCGCGAAATACAAAGATGACCCGGTAATGCCCGATCATGGGAAAAAAGGCGCAAAAACGGCCAAAACGACATCGGGAAACGACAGCGAATACACGCCTGACGACCTCATCGTGCCAGATGAAATGCATATAACCGCCGTTAACTCTGGAAAAGAAGTCAAAAAGCAGTGAATAACACCAGATAGCACTTCTCACTGCCCTTAAAACCAGAATAACTGACTAATGTCCGTACTTTTATTTCACGGTTTTGCAGTCAGTTACTCTGAATTTGTTCCATTGAGCAAACTTATGATTTGCAAACGGGCAACGCCAAAAAAGATTCCCCCGATCCCGCCCGAAATGCCGTTTTTAGGCATTTCTCCCTCGTTGAAAACCCGTCTGGCTGTGCATAAGATGCCCTTTCACCACACATTTATTTACAAACCCTCTATTTCATCAACAACAAATAAGAAACACTTATGCAAGCCTCCATCGCTCAAGAATTAGAAGCTGACGCCAACCTGGTGAATCAGAACTCACGCGGAAAAGTCATCGTTGCGTCGCTGATCGGGACGGCCATCGAGTTTTTCGACTTTTACATTTATGCCACCGCTGCGGTGATCGTGTTCCCGCACATCTTCTTCCCGCAGGGCGACCCGACGGCCGCCACGCTACAGTCGCTCGCCACTTTCGCTATCGCCTTTATTGCGCGTCCGATTGGCTCCGCGCTGTTCGGGCATTTCGGCGACCGCGTAGGGCGCAAAGTGACGCTCGTGGCGTCCCTCCTGACCATGGGTGTTTCCACCGTTGTCATTGGCCTGCTGCCGACTTACGCGACGATTGGCGTTTTCGCACCGATGCTGCTGGCGCTGGCGCGTTTTGGTCAGGGTCTCGGTCTGGGCGGCGAATGGGGCGGCGCGGCATTGCTCGCAACGGAGAATGCGCCACCGAAAAAACGCGCGCTGTACGGTTCTTTCCCGCAGCTTGGCGCGCCGATTGGCTTCTTCTTCGCTAACGGGATGTTCCTGCTGTTGTCCTGGCTGCTGACCGACGAACAGTTTATTTCCTGGGGCTGGCGCGTGCCGTTCCTGCTTTCTGCGGTGCTGGTGCTGGTTGGCCTTTACGTGCGTGTTTCCCTGCACGAAACGCCGGTCTTCGCTAAAATTGCCAAAGCCGGTAAACAGGTAAAAGTGCCGATTGGCACGCTGTTCACCAAATACAAAAAAGCGACCCTGCTCGGCACGTTCATCATGGTGGCAACGTATACGCTGTTCTACATCATGACCGTGTATTCACTGGGTTACGGCACGGCAGCCCAGCCCGCCGGCCTGGGCATTCCGCGTAATGAATTCCTGCTGATGCTGATGATTGGCGTGGTCGGTTTCGGCGTAATGGTACCGATTGCCGGTCAGCTGGCGGATAAATTTGGGCGTCGCAAAACGATGATCTGCATTACCTTGCTGATGATTGTTTTCGCACTGTGCTTCCCGACCATTCTCGGTTCAGGCTCGCAGGCGCTGGTGATGGTCTTCCTGCTGTGCGGTTTTATGGTGATGGGGCTGACGTTTGGTCCGATGGGCGCGCTGCTGCCTGAACTGTTCCCGACAGAAGTCCGCTACACCGGCGCATCCTTCTCCTATAATGTGTCTTCGATACTGGGTGCGTCCGTCGCGCCGTACATCGCCACCTGGCTGGCAACTCATTACGGGTTGTTCTATGTGGGCGTTTATCTGGCCTTTATGGCAACGCTGACGCTGGTCGCGCTGCTGCTGTCCAAAGAAACTGCCCATCAGTCGCTGTAACTGATCCGGACACCGTGCCAGGTTTTTCGCCTGTCACGGTGCCTTCTGCGAAGGTTTCTTATGCGTTTACGACGATTAGTTTTGCCTGCCCTGCTCCTGCTTATCATCATTGCCGCCGCTTTCTGGTATTTCTGGCCCCACTCTTCCAATCCTAACGCCTTGTGGAACATCATCAGCAAAAAATGCGTGCCGAATCAGCGCAGCACGGGCAAACCCGATCCCTGCGCGCAGGTGGATGAACAACACGGATTTGTGGTGCTGAAGGATCTGAACGGGCCATTGCAGTATTTACTGATGCCCAGCGCGCGGATCACCGGTATGGAAAGCCCGGCGCTGCTGGAGCCGGAAACGCCGAACTTTTTCAATCAGGCCTGGAATGCGCGGCATTTTATGGCGGATAAATACGGCAAACCGATTGATGACAGCAATATCTCGCTGGCGATTAATTCACAATACGGACGCTCGCAGAATCAGCTGCACATCCATATTTCCTGTCTGTTGCCGCAGGTAAAAACTACGCTGGCCAGAGAGGGCGCGCAGATGGGATACAACTGGCAGGAACTGCCGGAAAAACTGCTGGGCCACACCTATCTGGCGCGTAAAGTAACACCTGCCGAGCTCAATGAGAAAGGCGCGTTCAGAATTCTGGCGCAAGGCGTGCCGGACGCAGATAAAAAAATGGGCCACTTCGGCATGGCGATGGTCAGCCTGCCGGGCGGCGACTTCCTGCTGCTCGCCAGCGAGCGCGATTTACTCAAACTCAACAACGCCTCGACCGAAGAAATCCAGGATCATAGCTGCGCAGTACTGGATCCGGTGCCCCGGTGAAATCAGCTCCTCCCTTTCGCCGGGAGGAGCGTATCAATCACTTCTCCTTCATCTGCTGCAATATCGGACCGCACTGGTTTTCTTCGTTGTCGCTTGGGGAAATCAGTGCGAGCAACGCAGCGGCCGGGGCGACGACCGCGCCGAGCGCGACGGCAGCAGCGCCACGGGCGATCAGCGGGCCGGGTTTTACACCGGCGTCCGGATTTTTATACGTGCCGCGGACATACAGCGGTGAACGCAGCGTCAGAATACGCACGCCCTTGCTTTCGGGGTTGATCGACAAATCCAGACGTTCCGTCGCCATATTGGTGCTACCGGTAATGTTGATCACCGCATTCTCGGTATCGAACACAAACAACCGTGGCGTTACCAGCCCGTTTTTGACGTTCACGTTGGCGGCGGCGCAGTTGATCGCCACTTCGTCATCGCCGAACAATTTGCTGACCACGTAGTTCCCCACGTTCAGCCCGGCCAGTTCCATCAGACCCCGGCTGATCACGCCGTCGTTGATGAGAATTTTCATGTCGCCGTTGCTGGTGCCGAGCAACGCGGCCACCGAATTCCCGGTGCCGGTCAGCGTCGCATCGCCGTTGAGATCGCCCAGACTGCGCTCCATCGACTGTACGCTCGGCAGCAACTGTTTCAGTTTCAGCTTACGCGCATGAATATCCGCACGCGCCTGCATCGGCGATTTGTCGCCCTCCAGCCGGATAGTGGAATTGAGATTACCGCCCGCCACGCCAAAACGCAGAGGGTCGAGCAGAATTTCGCCGTCGGTGAGTTTCAGGTGCGTGCTTAAATCGCTCAGCGGCAGCGATTTACCGTGCTCAATACGTTTGGCGCTAAATTTCACATCCGCGTCCATCACGCGCCAGCTTTTGGTATCAAACTTCTCTACCGGCAGCACTTTGTCAGAAGGCTGACGGGTCGTTTCGCCACGTTTCGCTTTATCCGTATTGGAATCAGCCCCGATCAGCGGCGCGAGATCGGCAAAACGCAGCTGTTTGGACACCACGTCGCCGGTCAGTTTTGGCCTTGGTTTGCTGGCCTCATAGGTCAGCGAGCCGTGAATATCGCTGTCGCCAATCTCGCCGTTAAAGTTCTGATAACGGTAAATGGCGCCGTTCTTCCCGTGCAATGTTGCCGACAAATGGCCGTCGGTAGAATACGGCGGCGTTTGCGGCAGCAGGACGCCGGTCAGACCGTACAAATCAGACAGCGTCTGCCCGGAGAATTTCAGGCGTAAATCCAGACCGCCGAGGTTCATCGGATCCTGCAATGTCCCGGCGACGGCTACGCGGGTTTTCCCCGAACGCACATCCGCCTGTAACGGAAACAGCGCGTCAGGGTCTTTCAGCGCCAGCATTCCGCCAATTTTCCCGCTGCCCGACAGGGATTCGCCGTTGTATTTCCCGTCCACTTTCCAGCCAAACACGTAAGGCGGGGTTTTGGTTTTCGGCGCATCTTTCTTATCGCCGATCACTTCCGTAAACGGCAGCGGTTTACCCAGCGGATCAATCACGGCGCGGAAATCGGCTTTGAGTTTGGCGTCTTTATAGTCAATCTGCCCGCGATCAAACACGATATCGTTGAGAGTAAATGACCAGGCTGATGGCGGCTGCGCTGGGTCTTTGGTGTCGCTGTTAGCGAGATTGAACGTCCAGTTATTTTTGCCGTTATCCAAACGCAACAACGAGGCATCCGGCTGTTTCAGCCAGATGCGTGGTATCAGCACTTCTTTGTGCAGCAGCGCGAGCGGCGCAATGCTGGCATCAACGCGGGCGAGTTTCACCATCTGCGCGTCTTTTTCGCCGGTCTGAACGTCGGAAGGGTTTCCGAGCACGATATCTTCCGCATGGATGTGAGGCCAGGGAACCCACGCCCGCCAGCCCGCTTCATCTTTTTGCCGCGACCAGTCCACGCCCAAATCACCGCGGATCGCGAATTGCCGGTTGAGCTCAGTACTGACCTTTTGATTTATCGTGGGTTTGAGGCGGTTCCAGTCGAACATCGCGATGAAAATCACGATGGCAATCAACAGAATAACAATCACACCGACAACCCAGGAGATCACTTTACCTGTGCGCGTCATAACGCTGTTCCTTTCAAACAGTTAACGAATCCCAGAGTTTAACCATAGTTGAATTCGTCACAGCTTGCCGGAAACGGTCTGCATCAGGAGGGATAAAACGTGAAGGAGGGGCAGTGATAACGCCTTAAAAATCAGCGTGATGATAATGCATCACACCACATCAACTCACCCGGCATTTTGAGACTTAGCCTCAGCGAGTTAGGTGTGATTCATTATCCTTTGAAATGTATTGGCAGATTATCCAGATGGTCGAAAACAACGGGTCGCGCCAGATAATAGCCCTGAGCGGCCAGCGCATCAGAATTACGCACCATCGCCCATTCAGCGGCGGTTTCGACCCCTTCGATAATGACGCCTTTGCTGTAGCGCTTCATCAGCGTCACCAGCGTGTAAAACAGGCGCGAGCCTTCTTCGCTCTGGCCCAGCAGAATAAACAAATCGCGGGCAATTTTGATGTATTCGTAGTGCCAGGTGGTGAAGGAAGAGAAGTTGGCAATGCCCTGACCAAAGTCATCGAGCCACAACCGGTCGGATTGTTCAATCTGGGACAACGGAATGCTCAGCGCATGTTCAGCACTTTCGACCAGTTCAAAACGGACGTACGGCATCGCGTTGATTTGCGCTTGCAGCGCGGAATCAGACTGCAACATTTCCAGCACCTGACCATCGACGTTGATTGATGCCAGTAATTCGTTATCGATGAACAGATTTTGCCAGCGCTGCAACAGGTTAAGTTGTTCCTGAACGATTTGCAGGCGTTTACCGACAGCGATCGCGACAAAATATTCTTCGGGCGAAATGAATTTATGCGGGTTCGCAGGGTGGAAAACCCCGGTCAGCAATTCAATCCCCAACAGTTTTCCTGTAGTGCGATAAATCGGCTGAAAACGGTACACTCTCTGACATTGACGCCAGTAAGACTGTGCTTTTACGCGTTCGATAGCGGTAAAAGAAGGCGTAATCAGCCCTAACATCATCTTAGTTATCATATTTTTCTGCCGTCATGAATAAGAATCAGATCATCAGGGGACATGCGGCAACATGTGTTGCGTGACTACAAGGTGATTAGTAGCCCGATTTCCTGGCTTTCATTAGTAGAGATATCTATCGGCGCTGCGCGGGGAAACTTTAATCACTCCGCATTTCTCGCCGTTCTGCCCGCATAAAAAACCAAAAAGGCCGGCTGGCGGTTCTTTTCATCCGCTTCTACAGTGGAGAACTGACCGCACGTTATTTCCCTTTTGCTTACCCGATACGGAGAAAAAAATGCCCTACGTGAATATCAAAATCACCCGAGAAGGCGCAACCGTCGAACAAAAAAAGGCACTTATCGCCGGCGTGACCCAGCTGCTGGCCGATACGCTGGGTAAAAATCCGGCCACCACGGTTGTGGTCATTGATGAAGTCGATACCGATAACTGGGGGATCGGGGGCCGACCGGTGACCGAACTTCGTAAAGAAAGCCAGTAGCCTTCCCACGGTGATGCCCAGGTGGAAGTTCTGCTGCTTCCACTTTTACCCTCCTTTTATTTCATTTTTTCGCTTCCTGCCTAAAAAAATAAAACCTCGTTTTAATTTATTTGACTGACCGCATTCTTATGAAGAGACTAGAGCGCAATAATGACGGTCTTTTCTTTCGTTTTAATGTTTCAGACATAGGCCAGGTACAATGACCAGCAAAAATATTGCCGTTATCGGCGAATGCATGATCGAATTGTCTCAGAAAGGCGATGCCCTTCACCGTGGTTTTGGTGGCGACACGCTGAACACGTCTGTTTATATTTCCCGCCAGGTTTCGCCTGAAGCGCTGAACGTTCACTACGTGACAGCGCTCGGCAATGACAGTTTCAGCAATGAGATGTTGCAGGCGTGGCAGCAGGAAGGTGTCCACACCGCGCTGACGCAGCGTCTGGAAAACAAACTACCTGGCCTGTATGTGATTGAAACGGACAGCACCGGTGAGCGCACGTTCTACTACTGGCGCAACGATGCCGCCGCGCGTTACTGGCTCGACAGCCCGCAATCCGAAGAGATTTGCCAGAAGCTGGCAGAATTTGATTATCTGTATCTGAGCGGGATCAGCCTGGCAATTCTGAACGATGAAAGCCGTAAACGTCTGATGACACTGCTGCAAGCGTGTCGTTCACGCGGCGGAAAAGTCATTTTCGACAACAACTACCGTCCGCGCTTATGGGCGAACAAAGAGCAAACGCAGGCGGCTTACAACGCCATGCTTTCCTGCACGGACATCGCATTTCTGACGCTTGATGACGAAGATATGCTGTGGGGCCAGAAGCCGTACGACGAAGTGATAGCCCGCACCCACGCGCTTGGCGTCAGTGAAGTCGTGGTAAAACGCGGCGCTGACAGCTGCATCGTATCCAGCGCCGAAGGCGAACTGCACGACGTTCCGGCGGTTAAATTACCGAAAGAGAAAGTGATCGATACTACTGCGGCGGGCGATTCATTCAGCGCCGGGTATCTGGCTGTTCGGTTAACTGGTGGCAGCGCGGTGGAAGCCGCCGTGCGCGGGCATGAGACTGCGAGTACTGTGATTCAGCATCGCGGGGCGATCATTCCTGTGGAGTTTATGCCAGAGCGGGTATAACGATTTTTCACTTGCAGTGGGGCTGCCAAAATTGACCGTGGGTATTTCGGTTTCTTTATTGCAGTGATCACTTAACTCGCTGCGCCGAAACCGCCCAAAAGGGGCCATGACGGGCCCCTCTTGGATCTCCCACGTCTTTTTACTGCGCGCTACCGCAGGCAAGACGGACATGTTCTGTCACTTAAGCGAGTGGCGCAAATCCTGGTGCTTCGCACTTCCTTCTCTCGGTCTTCGAGCCGCAGGTCTCGAAGCCGCTCCGTTCAGCAGGATTTTTGATCACGCCATTTTTAACTTTCTAAAAGCATATTGGTTTTGAATTTAAGATCGTACGGGCGTTTCAGAAAGCTTGCTGCGCGAGAGGTTCGAGACCTATGGCTCGAAACCCGAGCAAAGGTACCGCGCAGCGGCAAGATTTCCAGCCTGTCACTGCGGTTGCTGAAACATAGCCAGCGAGCGATAGCGCGGAGTGAAAAAGCGAGGAGAGATTAAAGAGAGGAAAAGCACTTTCCTCTCTTTATCGGTTTCGGCGCGGTGAGTTAAGTGAGCGCTGCACTTAAAAAACCGAAACTTTCACCCATCCCAACCGGGAATAAATAAGGGATTCTCCCTTATTGCGCACTCGCCGCCGCCGATGCCGCCGGCACATCACCCGCTGCCGGAGCGCTCTCCACCGGTGCCATCACTTTGTCATATACCGCCCGCAGTTCACCCGCATTCAGTTCTGGCTCACCTTTAGGTTGTGCGATAAGCATGGCAGGTTCGCGGGAAAGCTGTTGTTTCAGCTCCTGATTCAGCACCGGCAGCGTCAGCGTACTAAGGAACTGCTGACGCAACTGCTGGTACTGCTCAGGCGCAATATCCACAACGCCATTTTGCTGCGAGCGTAAACGCTGGCTCATCAGCACGTCGGTGTCGGTACGCGCGTAAGTGGCGAAAAGTTTGCTCAGTTGATCGTTCTTCTGCGCAATCAGCGCATCAAACTCGGCCTGAGAAATCCCTTTGTCACGCACGGCCAGAAGTTCTTCGGAAAGACGCTTGAACAGTTCGGTCAGCTTAGCCTGTGGCGCTTCAATTCGGATGGCGCACTGCGCACGCTGATACTGGACGTTGCAATCAAAACCAAGGCCAGGGCCCGGTGTTGTGGCGTCTTTTTTGTTTTCAAAAGCGCTTTTCAGGGCTTCCTGAAGATGCCAGAACAGCGCTTCGCGGGCCAGATCACTGCGCCAGTAAGCGGCCAGCGCCTGTGAATCCTGAATCGGCTGCCACGCGTTATCCCACATTAATGAGAGACGATCTTGCGTCAGGTTGCCGTCCATCGTGGTCATGGATTTGGTGGTGACTTCCGACAACGTCGGCAACGTTTGTGGCGTCTGACGGCTGCCTTTCAGCGGCGAGAATGTCCGGTTGATTTGTTCACCCAGCGCGCGGCTGTCGACATTACCCACCACAAACAGCGTCATGGCGTCCGGTGTATACCAC
>Ga0153981_1000028_pt1 | contig 46203 bp, 30 predicted proteins | sample TSGA065MetaG_FD_104714 | JGI IMG/M metagenome (GOLD analysis project Ga0153981, IMG submission 104714) | Attine ant fungus gardens microbial communities from Georgia, USA - TSGA065 MetaG | ecosystem: Host-associated > Fungi > Mycelium > Unclassified | place: USA: Georgia, Magnolia Springs State...
CTCAAGTAATGCAATAGAATTAGAGCTGCCTAATTCTATCAAAATACATCCTGTAGTTAACGTAAGTAGAGTACGACTCTACAAATCACAGGTAAAGGGACAGAAGAAGATACCACCAAAACCGGTCATCATCAAAGGAGAAGAGGAATTCAAGGTGGAGAAAATCTTAAACAAAAGGATAGTTAGAGGGAAGGAGAAGTTCCTGGTGAGATAGAAAGGCTATACGGCAGGAGAGGATACCTGGGAAAATAGGGAAAATTTGGAAAATGCAAAGGAGCTAGTAGAAGAGTTCGAGAGGAAGCATAGGGAAGAGGTCAAAGAACTAAGACAACAGGAGCAAGAAAAAGAAGAAAAGGAGTTCAGTTGGGAATTACCTAGGGAATTCATAGCAAAACTACTATATGGTTGGGGGAGAAGAAGATACAAAAGAGAGAGGGAAAAGAGATAGGACAAAAATTGGTATTGATGGAAAAATTCCTCGGGATGAGGAAACTTGAAGGGGGGGGCCATGTTATGAGAGCCCCAAACAGGAAAAGGTTTTCTATGCATTTGAATACTTAATCCAAAACCTCAAAGCATACAATAGAGTAAGGATATAAATAGGGTGAGAACTCAGTAAGTCAAATCATGTGACAAGGTCAGGTGATCATAGAACATCCTGGAAAGAACATGTGATTGTGGGAATCTAGGGTACAGCCTCTGTAGTAGTAGTATAAGTAGGGCTGCAATCCAACAAAGAACTCCATTGAGTTCTTCTTGAACATCCACCTAGGGTAATCGCTAAGGACATTCACTGTCTACTGATAACACTAGTACTGGCTTAGTTGTAAAGATCCTTTTGAGCTTGTCAAATGCTTTCTGCTGCTTCTCTCCCCACTACTACTTCATATCCTTCCTTGTCAGTATGTTCATTGGCCTGGCTACTCGAGCAAAGTCCTTAATAAACCTCCTGTAATAGTTTGCGAGACCTAAAAATTTCCTGACATCTTTCACGTTCTTTGGCTTTGGCTAACTCAACACCTCATCTACCTTCTCTTTCTCTATCTCTATTCCACTGGGTCCTATGACTACACCCAGGAATCCAATCTTCCTTACTTTCCATGCGCACTTCTCTGGCTTGACATACAAGTCGTTCTCTTCTAACCTCCTCAGGACCTCCTCTACTATTTCATCATGTCCCTCCTCTGTTTCTGTCCCAACTAGCATATTGTCCACAAATGCTGCTACCTTTTCCTCATTAATCATGTCTCTCAGAATTTCATTCATCATTGCTTGAAATGTGGCTGGTGAATTCGTCATTCCAAAGAACATAACTGTCAGTTCAAAGGACCCCACATGGGTTGTGAACGCTCCCTTCCACTCATCTCCTTCCTTGATTCTTATATTGTTGAACCCCCACCAAAGATCAATTTTTGTGAATACTCACTTACTCCCCATATTGTCAATTAAATCTGTAATTAATAGAAGTAGGTAGTTATTCTTCACTGTTTGGTCATTTAGATTGTAGTAGTCCATCACCATCCTCTTACTCCTATCCTTCTTGCCTACAAAGAATACTGGTGATGTCTGAGGGGATTTAGATGGTCTGATGTACCCCTTTCTCAGTTGATCATTTACAAAGTTCTGAATTTCTTCTCTTTCATTTTTAGATAAAGGATAAATTCTTCCCTTTTGTGGTTTAAACGTTTCTTTGAGATCTATGGCATGATCCCAGATTTTCCTTATTGGCATCCTTTCCGACTCCACCTTCCCAAACACCTTCCTCCATTTTAGGAACCTCTTTGGAACCATCTCCTCAATCTTCTTATGATCTGCTTCAGCCTCCTCATCTCTTCCCCAGTTCTCTTTATCCTCCATTACCCACCTCACTATCTTTTCTTCTTCTAGTATGACTACCCTTTTTCCCTTCTTTGCTTTCTGTCCCTTTTCCAATTTTGTGTTCCTTCCATATAATGGAGGGCATTTCGTTATCTTGACCTCCCCTGTTTTCCAATTGATTTCTGGGTTGTGGACTTGTAACCATGGCATCCCTAATATCACATCTGTTTTTTCCAAATTACATACATCCATCCTCATCCTTTCTACATGGCTCTTGTAGTACACATTTACTTCTACTTGGTATGTAGTAGCCTCTCCACTATTGTTTGTTCCATCTACATTTCTGACTGCTACTGGTCTTTCTAGCTTCTGTAGTCTAAACCCATATTTTGCTGCCATTTTCTTGTCCATAAATATTCCTGTTATACCACTATCCAAGAGTGCTTTCACTGTTATGCCTTCATGTGTATCTACTTTTTCTACCCCTATGTTTAACCATACCTCCCTTAATATTTTGAATGTTCTCCTGATGTCTCTTTGCCTATCCTCTTTTTTTGCTGTGCCATTCAGGACTACTGTCTACATGCTACCCTGCTGCGCCTTTTTCTCTCTAGGATGCGCTGCTACTTCTTCTCTTTTCTTTTGCTTTGAGCATCTGCACCACTCGGCTTCCTCTAACTTTCTCCCTCTGAGGACTCCTTGTCCTCTGTTGTTTTCCCTATGCATTCCTTTCTTTCTGCACCACCTACATTCTATATAGGTTACTATGACTTCTTCTGTCATCCATCCTAACTCCAACAGCTGTACATCTTCTGGTATATTCTCCCCTCCACAGTATTTCTGTGCCTTTTCCCACTTGGGATGTGCTGACCTCTCTCCCTGCTGTGTCTTTTGCAGACTGACTGCATATACTGCTTCTTTACTTCTCCTTTCCTTCTCCTCCTTAGTAACTGGGCACTCCCACTTGTAGTGTCCTATCCTCCAATATCTAAAACATTGCACCCCTTCCTCCACTGTCTCTTGTTTCCTTATTTCCACTTTCTCCTTCATCCTACACTACATTACCCTACACACTATCACCTCAAATCTATTCTGGAGAATTGATTTCCCCTTTTCTTCTTTATTCTTGTTCCTGCAGTTATGGACCAGGTGCCCAAACCTTCTACAACACTGACATATTCTTTTCCTCCTTCCTTCTAATTCTGCCTTTAGTTTAGCAAGGGTGTGCTTTTGGTTGAGCAAATTGCTTATGAGAGAGTTGTATTATGTTTGAGACATTGTGTTGATGTTTCAAGGGTACAAAATGAATGGTTGATCTTACTAATTATACTACCTCTGCTGGGGTACAAGATCTTCACCCAGCCAGAGTTCTACTGCCCTACTAACTACTATCTTAATACTAGGGTTAGACTATCACCCAATGGATGGAATCCCTGATCTAAATGCCTTCTTAAGAGTGCGGCGTTACTCCTCTGCATGTACTAATCACAATGGACCACCAGCACAAGGTTTATAAGGTGAATACTACTACTTCTGTCTATCAATGCTCAATTGCAAGTTCTGGCCTTGATCATGGTACCTGAGCTTGGTACCATATCTCCACCTTCAGTCCCTAACTGACTGATAAGTTCTCTTAAGCCAAGGGCCTGGCTATGTATGGAAGTGGCTAGTAATTGTGATGACTACCAGCCAAGGGTTGATTTATATATGAGAGTAAGAGTGAGCAAGGTCCAAGGCAGACAATGCTCAAGAAGTAGATATTGAGTTCTAGTATAGTAACTTAGCCTGAGACAACTTAATCACCCTTCTAGTCCGAGTTGACAAGGAGAACTCGATAGAGTTCCCATTCAATTGTGGTACACTACTTATACACCTCCCATGTTTACTTCTATTTATAAACTCCCATGCATCTCCTTTTAGTTGTTTTATATGTCTGTAGATTTAAAAAGAAAAGAAAAAGAAAAAGAAAATAAATAATAACTTAGCCGTTTTGGCCATGTCATGATATAGCATAATATAAGAGTACCAATAATAGACTGGTACCAGAAAAGATCAACATCATGTTCTTGATCTGGAGAAAGAGAGTCATTTTTTGATAACTTAATACCAAAAAAAAAAGAAGTGGTAAAAGAAATGATAAAGTTTTTAATATAGTGAGTTTGTGACAATCATATAGTTTGAGCTCTAAAGTTATATTCAATTGCAATTCCAAGTAGCTAATGAATCCAGCCAAGGTCCTTGATACAAAAACATTGTTCTATTTTGTTCTTGATTTTTTGCATAAAAGTAAAATTGTTGCTAAGAAGGTCCATATTATCAACATAAACAGCAAGGAAGGTAATATACCCTTTCTGACAAAAGACATAAATATAATAGTCTGTATGAATGCAATAAAAACCAATTTTCTTGAGTTTTGAATCAAGCAATTGGTTCTATATATGAAATGTCTGTTTCAGACCATATATAGAGTAATGAAAGCATACTAATCTGTTTGAATGATCTTCAATACCATATGGTAGATGCATATATAACTTTTCTTGTAATTTGCCATTGAAAAAAGCAATATTAACATTAAGATAATGAAAATAGAGTAATAAAAATAGAGTAATAAAAATAGAGTTGAAGGCAAACAGCTAGACTGCATAAAATATAAATAGAAGTGAGTTTGACAACAGGTGAAAAGACTTGATCAGTGTCAATCCTAGGCATTTGGATAAATCTATGTATAACCAATCAAACCTTATACCGTTCTATAGTCCCATTAGTTTCTTGTTTGAGTTCAAAGACCAATTTGGAGCTAATAGCTTTTTAGCTTGATAAAAGAGTAGATACAAACTTAAATATACCAGTTTTAAGAAAAGGTCTAATTTTATCTATAATTCTATTTTTCCAATTGTTAACCTGTGGTAAGTTCAAGACTTCAGAAAGAGTACATAGTTCCTCAATTGTTTGTGCATAAACAATAGCAGCAAAGGCTAAAACAAGGTCACTCATACTATTCTCAGGCTTATTGATATTAGGGACTACTTCAGGCTCTTTGATAGAAGATTTTTCAGTAGAAGTTAAAGAGAAAAAATATTACAAGTTTTTTATTGTAGCATTTAACTAAATAATGTATATATTTACCTTCTACTAGAGAACCTGTATTATTTTGAAAAATTTCCAGCTCAGTATGGTATAATTGACAAGGAGAATATTCTACTGGCAAAGATAAAGAAGTAAGATTCTAAAGAGAATAAAAGAAAAAATCATTTATTGAGTTTAGATAAAATAAAGAGTCTGAGCTATTTATGTTGCTTGTAGTATAAGTAGAAGAAATAGAAGGAGAATAAAGATCAGAATTAGAATCCCATTTATCTTCTACTTATAAAATACTAGGTTGGTCTTTTTTAGATAACTAACCTTGTAAAAAGAACTCATGAAGATCTGATCATAGAGCAGAAGATATAGGAGGGTCTAAATGTTTATCAAAGATAATATTCTAGGAAATAACCTGTTAATATATAGTAGAGTCCCAAAGTTGATAAGCTTTTGTTTGTTCTCTATAGCAATAAACTTGCATTTACAAGTCCATAAGTCAAGCTTCTTTCCTTTAGGTAGGACAAGTATATAAGCTGGACAACCAAAGGATTTGAGATACTTGAAGAAAGGTTTATATTCATTTCAGGCTTTATAAGGTATAGAAGATATAAGATGGATTGTAGATAAGTAATTGATAAGATAAACAGCAGTACAAACAGTATCTATCCAAAAACCAGTAGTAAGTCTAGTTTTATAGAGTATGTATCAAGTCTGTTGAATAATAATATAATTAAGAACTTTGGCAAGTCCATTTTGTTAGAGTGTATGAGGAGCTGTCTTTTAATAGAGAATACTATAGTTAGAGAGAAAGGAATTGAAAGTATAGGATTTATACTCTCCATCTCCATCTGTTTGAAGAACCTTTATGAAAATACCTATGTTCAATTCAATCATAGATTTCTATTCACAAAAGTGAGTAAAGGCCTCAGCTTTAGCATAAAGAAGATAAATCCAGATGTAGCATATACAGTCATCTGTAAAGGTAATATAATACTGATAGCTATAAGCTATAATGTGATAGAGGAAAAGAACTACACAAGTCAGAGTAAATAAGATCTAGCTTATAGCATGCTTGCTTGTTGAAAGTAGAAAAAGAAAATCTGTATTGTTTCCCTATAGTACAGGCCTTACAGAAGTCTATACAGCCCTCCAAATGATCAATACCTTTGAATATGCCTTTTGCAACTAGACAATATATGTTGTCATAGCCAAGATAACCTAAGTATGAAGGTGACCAGAGCAGAGCTTCCAGAAGAATCCTTAGTCTATAAATATGCTCCAGAGTATATTACAACTCACTTTCCAGGAAAATCCTTAGAGAATAGAATGAGGTTCCTAGAAGGATACTCTATACTATATATAAGTCCCTCTAACTATGGAATATCCTAAAAGTCAGGGTCAGGAATGTAGGAGTAGGCAACTAATTAAATGTTATATAATTATTTTTTAATTAGTATAGGGCCACTCTGGTAGGCTACTACTAGTATATTACTCTAAGGAGGAAACTATTTTCCATATATTTATCAACTTGATAGAAAACATCCAAAAATACAATACAGGAAGGATATAAATAGCATATGAAGGATTATATAAGATATAAATAGTTCTTAGTAAGGGTCATGTGATTGTGGGAAATAGGTACACAGATCATCTGATATTTATATAAGTACCTAGTGGAATCCAACAAGAAATTCTATTGAGTTCTTTCTAAACAACTACCTTGATTGAGCTCTAAGCCTTCATGACTCTATACTAATATAGTACATCAGGAATGTAACTTAGTATAGTCCTTTTACACTAGGCAGTGATGGGCATAGTTAATATTAACTACAGTAAAGTTGTGAAAGAGGTAGGTATACTCCTTTGACAAACAAAAATAAGCTTACAAATGGTAAAGACTACTTATTGTAAGGTAAGCAAGACCAACAATAGAGTTAGAAGCAGTATGGATAATAATGGCTTGCTTACTCTTAAAAGTAACAGTATGTTAACTATTTTTTGTAAACTAGAAGACTGAGAGCAAGATATAGCTTATATTAAGAATATGAAGAGCATTGGTAATTTCAATAGAAATAACATCTCCAGTAGGTGTATCTATCATATAGTGAAAAGTGCCAGTAGCAATAGTATAAATGGTAGAGAAATTGCCAAGATAAATTGAAATACATTGCTAGAGTAAAGTATATGTGTTATTATAGAAATGACCACAATAAGGGCTAAGATAACAAGTAGCGTCTGAGTTAAGGTGTTACAAACTTTATTCAGACTATAACTCTAGGAATACTTGACTAATTTCAATAATCTAAATGGCCACCAAAAGCTCTTAAAAAGATCTTTCAAACTGTACCAAAAACATCTCAAAGTGATCAGTATTCACTGAGTTATCAGTAGATCAATCTACAATTACCAAATTACCAAATACTAAATTGCTAATATCTCAGGAACTACTTGATATAATTGTTTGCTTCAACAACTATCATGAAGTTCTCTTCAATGCTCTTCTATTGGCTATACTTTACTAAGATAAGCAAAAACAAGACCTAAGCTGAGGATCTACAGTATGACTCACTATGGAAATGGTTCAATTGACTGTAGGATGTAATTATAGAGCTAGACAAAATTGGTTACAAGCTCATAGCCAAGGAGTAGAGAATGCTAAAAGATACTTGTAAGTACCTGAAGAATGTAGATTTTTCCAAACCAGTTACTAGAGTACTAGAGATTTGTAAAGCTCTTCTAGAGCTCAATTTCACTATTCCATAGACATAATATAATTAGAATGGTATTCAGTATAATATAATGGCATTAAGAGGCTAAATTTAAGCATTTTTTTCTTTTACCCCCTTGAAAATATACTCAAGAACTATAATTAATTACTTAAATTAGATATGTCAACTTTTACCAACTTTACCACCACTGTTTCCTTTGCTGACTTTAGTGCTAAGAACTAGGATATACTTGTCAGAGATAGTATCAGCCCTAAGCATATGTCTTAGAATAAGATAGAGATAGAGATACTGCAAAATGTATATCAGAGTACTACTCTGACCCTCAAGAACTATGTTGATCAGGTGCTCAATAGAGCAATTAATTACTATAATAGTATTTTGACTATTGCATACAATAAAATTACAAATTTGGAGGCAGAAGTTGTTTATCTTCGGAGAAAGCTAGTAAGGCTCCCTAAAGGAAACATCATCTCCAAAACCAAGGTGCCAGAGCTACCAACATTTGCATGCTCTGAAAATAAGATGCATCTGTATGATTGGTTGAGCTAGATTACTCTATACTGTTTAGCATCTAGTATTATATTAGATGATCAGAAAATCATATGTACCTTCATCCATTTACATACTCTTGCTAGCACATATATGAAGTCATATTATTATAACAAGATTGAAGCAGGATTGAGTGTTGGTTCTTGAAGTGACTTTGTCCAAGAACTCAAAAATATTTATAGACAATAAGATAATAAAAAAGAAACAAAGAAGAAATTAATAGTACTCTGGATCAACAAGGACCTAACAAAGAAGAACTTTGTCAAGTATACAGAATAATACAGAACATTGGCAAGAATTATCAACTATAGCAATAAAGTTCACATTAACAAAATGAAAGAGGTCATCCCTGACAAGCTGTAAAATACACTTATTATCTATGAAATTACAAATCAATCTCCAAAAATATGAAATGACTATCTAAAGTTATTAATACAAGCATATAAGACCTTATATCCAGATAAGGTCCAGGACACAATATTTGGTCCAGAGGCAATTAAAGAGAAAAGTGGAAGAAAGAAGAACCTAGATACAATAAAAATAGATGAAATTTAGAAAAAGAAAGGAAAGAGCTTGTAATACTATCAAATATGTACTAGAAAAAGCTTTAAGAATAAGTCAAAAACATATAATACTGTAGACTATTATAATAAGCCCAGTAATGAGAACAAGTGTCCTCATAAGACCTATTTTCAGAAACCATCTTCACCAGGTCCAAGCAAGAATAAGAATTAGTTATTTAGAGTATGGCTAATGAAAATATTAGAGGAAGACAATGACAATCCAGATTTCCCTTTTGAGAACATCAAAATTAATAGTGCATCAATTGAGAAAATCCCTGATCTTGTTCCTCTGAGTGGAAAGGAAAAGGAAACACCCAAATTGGATCTTCTCTTGAGACTATAGAGTATAATGTCTATGATCTATAGTCAGAAGAAAGTATATCTTCTATTAGCTTACAAAAGTCAGAAGTAGTACTGGAATCTTGTAATAATATAGTATGTAATAAGACTACTCCCTTCAAAATTTCAGTTACACTTTGAGTATACAGAAAGAAAGTACAGACCAAGGCTTTAGTTGATTCAGGAGCCACCATAAACTTTGTCAACAGAGTTGTTATAGAAAATAATAACCTAGTAACTTATAAACTGGCAAATCCATATTGTATAACTAATGCAGATGGTACTTCCAACAAGGTGGAACAAATAACTGAGTATGTCTGAGCTTATATAGAAATTGGATTGTATAGGACAACCCAGTATCTCTTTATCATCAACTTAGGGAATAAAGAAATGATGATTGAGTATTTGTACTTGTATAAGCATAATCCAAATATTGATTGTGAAAAGGTCAATAAGAGCTCACCAGGTACCCAGATACATACACTAGTAAAGCTTGTAAAATATAAAATGTAAAAGCAGGAGCTAATAAACTTTACCTTGAACTAGATGTTAGCAGATCTCCCTCATTGGATGATATAGGAGATGAGGACCTCAATAACCATATTCTTAGCTAGGCAGACACAACTAACCTAGGTGGTTATTAACAGACAATAATGATTGCAACTATACTCAACAATCAAGACTAATATAAAGACTCAGATTACAAAGACACAAAGATCTAGAAGGCTTATGTACCAGAGTAGTTACACAAGTATGGGAATATGTTTTCAAAGAATAAGTCAGAGAGAATACCAATACAAAAACTATATGACCATGTAATTAACTGTGTAGAAAGTATAATGTTTTCCAAACCAGCCAAGGTCTATCTACTCTTTCTAGCAGAAAGAAACTCTCTTGACATATGGATCAATAAGGAACTCAGAAAAGGATATATTCAATCATCTGCTAGCCTGATAGCAGTTCTATTCTTTTTTGTAAAGAAGCATAATAGAAGCTTACAATCCATTATGGACTATAGAGCTCTCAATGGAATTACTGTCAAAAATCACTATCCAATCTCTAGAATAGCCAACTTGATTAAATTACTTAGCAAAGCCTCAATCTTTACCAAAATTGACTTAAGGTGGGGATACAACAATATTTATATTAGAAAAGGGAATGAATGGAAGACAGTGTTTATTATAAGATAAGGCCTTTTTGAGACAACTATTATGTATTTTGGTTTTTCTAATATATCAGTGACCTTCCAAAGCATGATGAATAATATATTGGAAGACTTGATTTGTATACAATTAGTAATAGTATATTTAGATGATATTTTAATATTTGGGACATGTTTGAAGGAGCACAGGTAATTGGTCAAGAAAGTACTGAAAAGACTCCAATTTAATAACCTTTATGCTAAAGCAAAGAAGTGTTTCTTTGAGCAAAGTAGTATCAAGTATTTGGGCATAATTATTTTAGAGAATAAAGTACAGATGGATGAGGAGAAACTTTCAGGAGTTCTAGAGTGGTCAGTACCAACAAAAGTCAAGCAAGTACAAGCATTCTTAGGTTTTGTGAATTTCTATCATAGGTTTATTGAGAACTTTGTCAAGATGTCAAAGCTACTCTTTAACTTGACCAAGAAGAATAGTATCTGGACTTGGGGCATAGAGTAACAAAATGCTTTTGAGGTACTGAAAAAGGCCTTCACTACAGCTCTAGTTCTAAGAATACCAAATGACAAAGATCTCTTTAAGTTATCTACTAATACTAGCAACTTCACAATAGAAGCTGTTTTATCACAAAAGGATATACAAACTAATCTGTGACATCTAGTAGCTTTCTTCTCCAAGTTATTAGATATCTATGAGAGGAACTATAAAATCTATAACAAAGAACTACTTGCAGTAATTTAGAGACTAGAGAAATACAAACACTATTTGGAGAGGTATTTATATAAAGTTGAGATCTGGTCAGATTATTAGAACCTTACTTTTTTCAGAATAGCTTAAAAGCTAGCCAGAAAACAAGCAAGATGGACACTTTTCATGACTTGTTTTGACTTTGTACTCTATTATAAACTGGAGAAGATAATGTAGGCAGAAGACCCTCTGTCCAAATGAGCATACCATGAGATAGAGACAGACCTTGACAATACAAACCAGGTGTTCCTAAAACCTAAGTTCTTTACTATCAATATACTAGAGGCTACTCATGAGATACCAATAAATGATAAAATAATCCTAAAGGAGGTCAAAACAGCACTCTTATCAGACAAAGTCACCAAAGACTATAAAACATTACTCAAGTCTGGTCCAAGAGAATTTGGAAAATCCTTGTAAGACTAGAACTATAAGAACAGACTACTTCTGTACAGAAAGAAGGTTTATATTCTCCACAGTATAAAAGATACCTTATGACAACAGATTATTAAGATGCACCATGATTTGCTATCTACCAGATATTCAGATTGGTAAAAAACCTATAAGTTGGTCTCCAGAAATTACTGGTGGCCTGGGATGACAACATTTGTCAAGAAATACATTATGGGTTGTGATATGTGTCAGTAGATAAAAAATCACATACAACAACCTTTTGAACCACTCATATCTAACAAGGTACCTAATGGGCCTTAGGAAATAATCTCAATGGACTTAATCATACAATTGCCAGAGTCAAACAGTTATGATACTATCTATATTATTGTTGACAAGCTCATCAAAAGGGTCCATTTCATTCCTATTAACAATTGGTTCTCATCCAAAGATATGGCATAGTTATTATATGCTATATCTAGTTTTTTATACTAGCAAGTTAGTACAGTACTCCAAATCCACTATCTGTGGACAGAAATCTACATCTCCACTACTAACCTTGATATAGAGCCAGAAAGAATGGGAGGTAGAGAAGATTCTAGATTCATGACAAAGATATAGAAAAAACAAATTTCTTGTTAAATGGAAAGAATACAGTCAAGGAGATGATATATGAAAACCTGAGGAAAATCTATATAATGCAGGCAAAAAGCTGCAGGAATATCTTTAGAGTCTACCAAAGATGAGATAACTTCTCAACAGAGCTTGAACCAAGAGAGAGAGTAATGTCACAAACTTTATTTGGACCATAACTCTGGGAATACTTGACCAATTTCAACAATCTAAATGGCCACCAAAAGCCCTTAAGAAGATCTTTCAAATGGTACCAGAAACATCTCAAGACAATCAGTATTCACCAAGTTATCAGCAGATCAGTTGGTGATTACCAAGTCACCAGATACTAAATTGCCAATATCTTGGGAACTACTTAACATAATCATTTGCTTCAACAACCATCATGAAGTTCTCTTCAATGCTCTTCTATTGGCCATAAATAGACCCCAAGGCAATAAGATCCCATGGAGATACAAGGTCCTTAATATTTGTACATAACACTAATTTCTACTTATAGATTATTATCTATTCTTGAATAGAACAAAGGACTGCTCTAAGATGGTTATATTATCTCTATTTCAAGAACAATAGTACTCCTATATATAGAACAATAGGTAGTAATTATGTAGTAGGTTGTTCTAGTGCACAGACTATCACAATTATGTATTTAAGAACTATATATCTGAGAATAAACCTCAGACTTAACAATATCTTTTGCTACTGTCTAAACTTTGCTTTTTTGAGCCTTTTGATTATTAAATTATCAACTCACAAATCAGTAAGTGACCATTTGTAATACAAGGAAGGTATTTTTTCTACTTGTCTTTGCAAGGAAAGCAACAACTTCAGTAGCAATCATGACATAAGCAGGAAAAAAAGAGGAAGGTGTATAATAATATTCAGGAAAAGCAGTTGTGATATTAGCCTGAGAAAAATCAGTATCTGAACTAAGATCTTACTGATTTTGGACAATAGTAGTATTTGCTAGTTTCTATAGTGTTATATTCCTCTTCTTTCTCCCACTATCCCTATTATCATTTGTACTCTCTCTATTTTGTTACCTACACTGAGTATTTGTATGGTTGCTTTTTGGATAAATTAAATAGACTTAACCATCAAGCTTTTTTCTCTACTGTATCTTGGTCTAAGCAGTCTGGCAAACAATATTGGCAAAATTAGTGAAATTACCTATACCATAAAGACATAAGTATTTTATCTTGAGATGCTTAGCAACAAGAGCAAGTAACTGGTCAGTGGTAAGATATTTCTTGATAAGTCCCTTGGCCTTACTATCAGCCTTAAGAGCATTTTCATAAGCATGCTTTAGCTCTTAGTACTCTTAGCAAAGTTGGACTTGTACTGCAAACTCAGCTATAGCATTAGAGATGAGTTGGCAAGGTAAAAAGAGAATGGTAATGTCTCTAGAGATATAGTACCATACAAAGGTTCTTTCAAGCTCTCTCTGCATTCTAGAACTTTATGTGGCCCAGGAGACTCTAATCTAAAGGATGGGAATGAAGTCAACAAATGATAATATAGCAGGAATAGAAGACATGATAATAATGAAAATGCAATGAATAAATTTGTAGTAAGCAGCAAATTGTTGTAGAAGGACAGAAATGATAGTAGGTGATTAATTCTGGGAGCCAGAGCCCATAACCTTATAGGATAGAGCAGTACTTTACATAGTTCAGAAGTAAAAACAGAGTGTATATATATATTACATAAGTGAATCAATATTGTATAACTTCAAATCAAGTCTATGTCTATAACTTCAATCTATAACAGAATTATTACAAATGGCCACTTACTGATCTGTAAGTTGATGATTTGATAATCAAAAGGCTTAAAAAAGCAAAGTTTAGACAATAGCAAAAGATGTTATTAAGTCTAAGGTTTATCCTCAGACATACAGTTCTTAAATACATAATTGTGGTAGTTTGTGTACTAGAACAACCTACTACATAATTACTATCTATTGTTCTATATATAGGAGTGCTATTGTTCTTGAAATAGAGATAATATAACCATCTTAGAGTAGTCCTTTGTTCTATTCAAGAACAGATAATAATCTATGGATAAAGTTACTTTGTATTTGATAATATACTTAAGTCTCAGTTAGCAACTACTTTAGTTTAGAGTATACAAACTCTAGATTGCTGGAGAAGGTTCTTATAGATTCAAATAAAAGATTGTCTAAGGATTAGGTTTGTAGCTGAAGATAGTAATCTTTATTAGCAAAAAAAAAGAAGACACCAGTAGAGGCTGAGTGAATATTATTGAATGTGAATTTAGCTTAGGGAAGTAGCCAGACCCAGTTCATCTACTGGTAGTTATAGTATATATACAGATATTATTCTAATGTTTGATTTGTTCTCTCTGTTTGGCTATTGACTTCTAGATGGTAATCTAAAGTGAAGTGAAGCTTGATGTCCAAGGAGTTGACTAGTGATCTAAAAAAGCTTAAGATAAATTTTGGTCCTCAATCAGAAGTAATATAGAAAGAGATACTATGTTTAGAAAAAATATATTTGATAAAGAGCTCTACTGTCATAAGTCACCTTGACTATAACAATGAGCTATAAATATAATGGATATAGACTGAAGTTGAACTGGTAGCTGATAGACAGCTTGTATTTTAAACAAGAACAAATACTGTACTTGTATATATAGTAAACTGTAATTAGAGTGAAAACCCCATTGAGTTCTCTTCTAACCTTGAAGTGTTATCTTGAGTTAACTCTTAATTTAAGGTTCTTGAGTCAGTTGCTGACATCTACCAATGCAAAAGTATCAATGGTATTGTAGATGGGTATAAAAACCCCTTGTTTAGTTAGATAGTCTACAATCACTAGAATATTTGTAAAATTATCTGAAGAAAGAAATTGCTCAATGAAATCTATTGAGATTGATTTCCAAGGTCAAGATAAGATCAGTAACTGTTTTAACAGACTATATAGTTTGTAGTAATGTAATTTGTTCCTATTATATACATTACAAGACCTCATAAAATCAATTACAAATATCTTCATGTTTGACCAGGCAAATTTTCTCTGTAGTAGCTGTAGTATTTTAGTTTGACCCAGGTAGCCTGCCAACATATAATTATGGTAAAAGTATAATGCACAAAGGTATAAGTCCTCCATATTAGAGACATAGGTATAACTCTGGTACAATAAGTAGTTCTTTGAATCCCTAGACCAAAGAAAGTCTGGAACTATAGTTTGGGATTTCACAAGCTTTGCTGCTAATCTGTTGAGAGACAGAATAACATTGATATCCTTTAGTAATATTGTTAAGTCCAGTACCATTTCATACTCCTGTGCCTGGTTTGACAATTGTATGGCTCTGAGTGCTAGTTCTAATTGTTGGAGTTGGAAAATAGATCTTGTACTGGTAATTACTTGGCTTTCTAAATCTTTTGCAATTTCTTCAGGACACAGGTTCTATCTTTAAGTTAATATATCAGATTTCACCCCTAGTCTCTCAGGTCTGAAACAAATCTAGAGATTGAATTGAGAAAAAAACTTAAACCAACAAGCCTGTCTGCAGGTCAATACCTTGGATTCACAGAAATATTCCAGATTATAGTAATCAGTGATGACTTTTACCAGTACTCAAGTACTGTAAGGGCAGCCAAAGCAGAGTGACTCTAGAAGATTCTTTAGTATATAAATAAGTCTAGAGTATATTACAACTTATCTCCAGAAGAAACCTTAAAGAATAGAATAAGGCTTCTAGAGAGTAATCTATACTATATATGCTACGAAATATCTCAGTAGTTAGAGACAAGAATGCAGGAATAGGCAATTAATTAGTTGCAGGGTCAGTCTAGTGTGTTGCCATCAGTACATCAGAAGTGGACTTTGGTGTATGTAGCGACTTAGCTTGAGACAACTTAATTATACTCTAAGTCCAAGTTGACAAAAAAAACTTAATAGAGTTCCTATTAAATTCTATACACTACTTATACAACTACTACATGGTCTGTGCACTACTTTCCCACACTCATCATGTGACATTATCATGTGACATAACACTGTAATATCCTGACATATAACCATAATATGTGATATTTGTTATATAACACTTTTCTTCTTGTGTAGTAAATCCAAATAAAAAGAGAAAAGAAAAGAAAAGAAATATAGATAATGACTTAGTTGTTTTGCCAAGTCATGATAGTACAGTTCCCTTACAAGTACCTTCTAAGTAGTGTTTTCACCTTTTAAAAGCTTCAAAAATTGCCAGTAGTTCCTTATCATATATATTATAGTTTAACTCAGCAGATTAGAATGTTTATGAATAAAAAGCAATGGAGTAGAGTTTACTTTTATAGTAGGTAGAGATAATCACAACTAGGATAAAGTCAGAAGCATCTGTCTCAACAATGATAAATGCTTTGGGATTCTAGTAATCAAGTACCAGGGCTGTCATGAATGCCCTTTTTAGTCTAGTAAAGACTTTCTTGTAGTTATTGGACCAAAACCAGCTCACATTCTTTTTAGTGAGATAAATAAGAGCAAAAGTGATCTTTGAGTATTTGCTAATAAACCTTTTATAGAAATTAGCAAAATCCAAAAATGCCTAAATATCTTTTGGACAGTGTAGTTTAGGCCAGTTCTCAATGGTTTGTACTTTGTTCTTATCTATCTGTAAACCTTCAGAATCTAGTATAAAACCCAAAAATTTAATCTTTTGTTGGTGGAAGGTATACTTGAACGGTGAAGTATACAATCTATTTTTTCTCAAATGTTGTTGTTAGTACAAGGGAGTTCTCCATTAGATTCCACTAGATATTTATACAAATATTGGTTAGTCTGTGTGCCTGTCTCCTATAATCACATAACTCTTACTAAGAACTATCTATATCTTATATAATCCTTCCTATGCCATTTATATCTTTTCTGCATTGTATTCTTGGATGTTTTCCATTAAGTTGATAAATATACAAGAAATAGTTTTTTTCTTAGGAGTTGTTTTATAACAGTTGTGTTATGAGAGCTCCGAGCAGGAAAAAGTCTTCTATGCATTTGAACACTTAGTCCAAAACCTCAAAGCATACAATGGGATTAAGATATAAATAGCAGGGGAACTTAAGAAGCCAAGTCATGTGATAAGATCACAAGGTTGTAGAACATTCTGGAGAAATATGTGATTGTGGACTAGTAGTAGTACAGCTACTGTAAAAGTAGTATAAGTAGTAGTCCAATCCAACAAAGAACTCCATCAAGTTCTTCTTGAACATCCACCTAGGGTGATTACTAAGGACACTCACTGTCTCTCAATAATATAAGAACTCGATTCCCAACAGTGACCTCGCATCTCGTAGCCTCACCACCCACTTACTCTTACATCTTCCTTGCTAGTGAGCACAGTGCTTACAAGCTTTTTGGATAGCAGGCCCTAGCTGTAAAGGGGACTTCTCAGTCAGTTAGAGACTGAGGGAGGAGACGAGATACCAAGTCTAGGTATCCTGCTCAAGTTCTGATCTCACAATTGGACGTTGCTCTTTACTTCTTTCTTCATATAAACTCTGTACTACATTCCATTGTGAATAGTATACACAGGAGATTGGTGGTTATTCCTTAGGAAGCCACTTAGTATAGAGGTCCTCTTCTTAGAGGCAATCATATACCAAATTTGATTAGAGTAGTAGTCAGTAAGGCAGTAGGAATCTAGACAGGTGAAGATTGTGTGCCCTGTTGGATATAGGCCTTAGTTAGCAACCCTGGATCAGGAATCATCAGAGTACAAGTTGTCACCATCACCATCACTATCACCACCACCATACAATATGTCCCAACAACAACAGGGGAAAACCCCTTCCAGAAAGGAACAACTCCTCACTATGATTGCCACCCTACAGCAGCAGGTTAACACTATGCTCCTCCAGCAACAAGGGAGCAGAGTAGAGGTTGCAAGGCCTTAAGTCTTTAGTAGGAAGATGGAGGAAGTAAGCACATTTGTAAATACAGCTCAACTATATATCAGAATAAAGATGACAGAGGAGGTGGAAGCGACCCAGGTGGCCTGGGTATTATCATATGTACAAGGAGAAATAGCAGAGGCATGGAAAGATAACCTGTTGGACGAGTTAGCAAAAGGAGAATCAGAGGTAGAGTCAGCAGAACAGTTGTTCATAAAGATAAGGAACGACTTTGGAGAAACATCGGAGGAGGAAAGAAAAATAGAGCAGCTAAGAACAATTGAGCAGGGGAGAAGGACCTGCAACGAGTATGTACAGGAGTTTAAAAAGGTTGCCAGGGGGAGTAGCTATAAGAGAAGACCTCTCATTGAAGAATTCAAAAGAGGATTGAATAGGACCATCAGAAGAAAGTTGGCCAAAGTAGAGGAACTGCCTACTACCATTGGGGAGTGGTAGGAAAGGGTAGTAAAATTGGACAGGAATCAAAGACAAAGTAGGGCAGAAGAAAGAGTACTGGAAAGAAATATAGTGTGTCCAGGGGGAAATGTACAGCCAAGAGAAGGAGGATCATACAGAGGAAGAGGGGGACAAATAACATAGAGAACAGAAGAGAGATACAGAGGAGGAGGTGGTGAAAACACGACTAATAGAGGGGGAGCTCAAACAGGTCCAAGGAGAAACCCAAATGCAATGGATGTGGATAGAGGAAGAGGAGGAGATAGAACGTGCTACATATATGGAAAATGAGGCCATATAGCCAAAAATTGCTGGGAAAGATATAGGGGAAGGATAGTAGAAACACCATAGAAGTCGGCAAAAGAAAATGGAGGACAGTAAGCTCTTGGCTGGCCTCCAATAATATATACAGTATATTGCACCTGGAAAAACTGGGCAATAAATTGATGTCCACCAATATAACTAAGAGAGTAAGAGATATATAGCACACACTATGGCCGTTGAGGGAAGTCTGGCTGAAAGTAGGGTTAGAGAAGCTGGAGAGTTATGAAGGAGTAGTAGTAAAGGCATTGTTGGATAGCAGTGCGACAGGTCTGTTCATGGACATAACCTTTGCAAAAGAAAAGAGGTTTAAGATAGAGAAGCTAAAAAAACCCCTCTTAGTTAGCAATGTGGATAGAACAGCAAATACAGGAGAAGCTATAACACATCAGGTTGAGTGCAATATGTTCTTCAAGGAACATATAGAAAGAGTGAGAATGGATATGTGCAACTTGGGAAAGACAAAGTTGATACTGGAAATGCTGTGGCTAGCAGCCCACAACCCAGAAATAGATTGGGAAAAGGGAGAGGTGAAGATGATGCATTGCCCACCTATATGTGGAAAAAGAAAGCAAGAAGGAAAGGAGAAAAAAGTAAGAAAGACAGAAAAAAACGAGAACGAGGAAGTATTAAGAGAACTGGTACCTAGGAGATTCTGGAAGTGGAAGAAAGTATTTGGAAAAAAGGAGTCAAAAAGGATGCTAGTGGAAAAGACCTGGGACCATGCCATAGAGCTAAAAGAAGGGTTTATGCCAAGAAAGGGGAAGATATACTCACTATCGAGAGAAGAAAGAGAGGAAGTACAGAAATTCATAGAAGACCAATTGAAGAAAGGATACATTTGACCCTCCAAATCACCCCAAACATCACTGGTACACTTTGTGGTAAAAAAGGATGGTATCCAGAGGATGGTATAGGATTATCGACACTTAAACCAGTGGACAATAAAGAATGGATACCCTCTACCCCTTATTGCAGATATATTGGACGGAGTAGAAAAGAGAAAGGTGTTTACAAAATTAGACTTGAGATGGGGATACAATAATGTCAGAATCAAGGAGGGAGATGAATGGAAGGCAGCATTCACAACACATATCGGAGCATATATGTCACAGTTGTACTATGGACCAGTAGTCATATACTGTATGGTTTACCACTACACCAAAAGGGCGACATTAGCAAGGCTACTTGCTAATGAAGGTCCAGCTATTTATGTAGTTCTTTGAACAGGTATTTTGTTATACCTTTATATTACTATTTAGTAATCACTTTTTTGTGACAATATGAACCCACCGTTATATATTTCAGGTTGACAAACTCCCCAGCTACCTTCCAAGTAATGATGAATGACCTATTTAGAGACCTCATAAACCAAGGGGATATGGTGACTTTCATTGATGACATTTTAGTAGCCACGGATATGGAGGAAAAACATGATAAGTTGGTAGAGGAAGTACTGAGGAGACTGGAAGAAAATAACCTGTTCGTAAAACTGGAGAAATGCAAACAGAAAGTAAGGAAAGTAGAATTCCTGGGAGTAGTAATTGGTCCAAAAGGAGTAGAAATGCAAAAGGAAAAGGTGAAGGGAGTCCTAAACTGGCTGGTACCTAGGAACATCAAGGAAGTGCAAAAGTTCCTAGGCCTCACTAATTACTACAGAAGGTTCATAAAGAACTTTGCTAGGATAGCAGCACCACTACATGTGCTAGTCAGGAAGGAGCAAAAGTGAAAGTGGGAAAAGGAACAGGAGGAAGCATTTGAGGAACTCAAGGTAGTGTTTACCATAGAACCTATTCTGGCCATCCCAGACATTGATAGGGAGATAAGAGTGGAAGCAGATGTCTCAGATTATGCAACAGGGGGGGTATTACCGACAAAGTGCAAAGATGGCAAATGGAGACTGGTGGCTTTCATCTCTAAATTGCTAAACGCTATTGAGCAGAATTATGAAATTCACGATAAAGAGATGTTAGCAGTAATAAGATGCCTAGAAGCATGGAGGTATTATTTGGAAAGAGCAAAACTTGAATTTGAAATCTGGACAGATCACAAAAACCTCCAGTATTTTATGGTAAGTCAGAAATTAAACCAAAGACAAGCAAGATGGACCCTATACCTATCACGGTTTAGTTTTATGTTGGAGCACATTCCAGGAAAGAGCATGGGGAAGGCAGATGGATTAAGCAGAAGGCCAGACTGGTAGGATAGAGTGGAGAGAGATAACAAGAATCAGAAACTAGTGAAGCCGGAGTGGATTAGGAAAGCAGAAACAATAATAGAGGAGGAAAACCTAAAAGAAAGAATTAGAAAGGTACAGGAAGAGGATAAGAAAGTCGTAAAAGCAATAGAGAAGCTGAAAAAAGCAGAAATCAAGATGCTAAGAGACGAAGAATGGGAAGTAGAAGATGGAATAGTAATAAAGGAAAGAAGGATATATATGCCAGAAGGGGACCTTAGAAGGGAAATAATACAATTACATTATAACACCCTAGTAGGAGGGCACGGAGGGAGATGGAAAATGACGGAGTTGATTGGCAGGAATTACTGGTGGCCAGGAATAATGAAAGAGGTAGGAAAATATGTGGATAGATGTAATACTTGTTAAAGGTACAAGAACCAAAGCAAGGCACTAGCAGGAAAGCTAATGCCCAATGCAATCCTGGAAAAACCATGGAGTTATATATCAGCAGATTTTATCACCAAACTGCCCCTAGCCCAGGGATATGACGCAATCCTAGTAGTATGCAATCATTTTAGTAAAATGGCACATTTTATAGCAACAATAGAGAAAACGTTAGCAAAGGAACTTGCAAAGCTGTTTTGGGACCATGTATAAAAGTTGCATGGGCTTCCAGAAAGCATCATATCAAATAGGGGAGTGTAGTTTGCAGTGGGAATGATGAAGGAGCTGAATAACTTACTGGAGATTCAGACAAAGCTCTCAACAGCCTATCATCCCTAAATGGATGGGCAAACGGAGAGGATAAACTAGAAGCTAGAACAGTACCTAAGAGTCTTCATTGATCACAGGCAAGAGTAGTGGCTGGATTGGTTGGGAATGGTAGAGTTTGTATACAATAACAAGATCCACGCAGCAACAAAAACATTGCCATTCAAAGCAAATTATGGTCAAGACCCAAAGATGGGATTCAAAGGAAGAAGGAAGGAAAAGTACAAAGTGGCAGAAAAATTTGTAGAGAGAATGAGAAAAATCCAGGAGGAAGCGAAAGTAGCGTTAGGGAAAGTACAGGAGGAGATGAAGAAGTTTGCAAACAGAAAGAGAAGGGAGGAGGAAGAATACAGAGTAGGAGACTTAGTACTGCTAAGCACAAAGGATTTGAAGTAACAAATGAAAGAAAGAAGATCAGAAAAACTGACTGAATGCTTTATAGGCCCCTACAAAGTAAAAGGAATCGTCTTGAGTAATGCAATAGAGTTAGAATTACCTAAATCTATTAAAATACACCCTGTAGTTAACGTAAGTAGAGTACGACTCTATAAACTACAGGTGGAGGGACAGAAGAAGATACTACCAAAACCAGTTATCATTGAGGAAGGAGAAGAGTTTGAAGTAGAAAAAATTCTAAACAAAAGAACAATTAGAAGGAAAGAAAAGTTCCTGGTGAGATGGAAAGACTATACAGCAGAAGAAGACACCTGGGAAAGTAGAGAGAACTTAGAGAATGCAAAAGAATTGGTAAAGAAGTTTGAGAGGGAGTACAGGGAAGAAATTGAAGAACTAAGGCAACAGAAGCAAGAGGAAGAAGAAAAGGAGTTCAGTTAGAAACTATCTAGGGAATTCATAGCAAAACTACTGTATAGTTGGAGAAGAAAAAAATATAAAAGAGAAAGGAAGAGAAGATGGGATGAAAACTGGGATCGATGGAAAAATTCCTCAGGACAAGGAAACTTGAAGGGAGGGCCATGTTATGAGAGCTCCGAGCAGGAAAAAGTCTCCCGTATATTCAAACACTTAGTCCAAAACCTCAAAGCATACAATGGGATTAAGATATAAATAGCAGGGGAACTTAAGAAGCCAAGTTATGTAATAAGGTCACAAGGTTGTAGAATATTCTGGAAAAACATGTGATTGTAGACTAGTAGTGGTACAGCCACTGTAAAAGTAGTATAAGTAGTAGTTCAATCCAACAAAGAACTCTATCGAATTCTTCTTGAATATCTACCTAGGGTGATTACTAAGGACACTCATTGTCTCTTGATAACATGAGAAGGTTGGCAAAGATTTTGTTCATTAGTTGTTGGAAGACTAAGGAAGTATTAAATAGTCCAAAGAGTATTACCAACCACTCAAATAATCTATACTGGATGCAGAATATAGTTTTCCACTCATTGCCTTCCACAATGCAAACTAGATGGTAGGTACTGCAAAGGTCAATTTTCAAGTAGATCTTTACTTTCTTGGAAGAGTCTAGCAAGTCAGATACCAGAGAGATTGGGTAATGGTTCTTCCAAGTAATTCTATTAAGTTTTCTATAATCAGCACAAAGATATAAAGACCTGTTCTTTTTCTATATAAATAACACCAAAGAACTATAAGAGAAATAGAACAGTTGTATTAAACCCAGCTTGAGGTTTTCCTCTATGAATTTACACAGTGTTTTTGTAGTGACTTAGACTGAGACATCTTAAAACTACTTTTAGTCCGAGTTAACAAGGAGAACTTAATGGAATTCTTGTTCAATTTCTGTATACTATTTATACAACTACTATATGGTCTATGCACTACTCTTCCACACTTATTATATGACTCTATTATATGATGTAATACTGTAATACCCTGACATATAACTATGATATATGACATTTATCATATAACTCTTTTCTATACTTCTTTCTTGTATAGTAAGTCCAAATAAGAAAATAAAAGAAAAGAAAAGAAAAGGTAAAGTAAATAATAACTTAGCTATTTTGCCAAATTATGACAGTTTTGAATTCTAGCATAGACAATGAGTATATTGGATCCAACAGTGGTTTAACTCTCTCCTCAATTAAATGGAGAAATCATAGTTGTAATAAAGAAGGAGTTGTTTGGACTTATTTTTACTGAAAATGTCAGAGAATTCTTGGTAATCTTCAGGTAACCCACTTAGTTCTAGGTTCTCTTTGGTTATTAAACTGGTATACCTATATAAAGGTTTTAGGTCTATAGATGATAACTAAAAAGAGACTGTTTCTTTTTATCTGTAGACTTTCTAGAATGCTGCTGCTTCTACAAATTGCAGGAGAGTGCTGAGTATCTGGCTCTTTAGTACTACATGGCATATATAGAAGACTAGGAGAAACATAGATTATTAGGTCAAATTAGATAGTTCTCTCCTTTTAGTTGATAGAAAGATTAACTCTTTTTAACCAGTCATATCCTAGAACTATTGGGGGATTTTCATCTAGGGAGGTTACAAAGAATTCAAGCTTGGATAACAAACCACAAATGAAATTAATTAATATAGTTACAACTTTTTTTACAAAATTGTTTATAGTAAAAGAGGCAAAAGTGGTTTGTACTGTAATGAGCAAAATAGAAAAGAGAATGGTGACAGTCCTCAATTGTATATTAAAGAGTTTGTGGAGATAAATAGTATCATGACTTGGCAAAATAGCTAAGTTATTATTTTTTTTCTCTTATTTTATTTTTGGACTTACTATACAAGAAAAGAGTATGGAAAAGTATCATATAATATATTACAGATTATAGGTCAGAGTGACATTACATAATGAGTATGGGAAAGTAGTGCACAGACTATATAATAGTTGTATAAGTAGTATACAGAAATTAAACAAGAACTTCATTAAGTTCTTCTTGTTAACTCAGACTAGAAGTGGTTCTAAGACATCTCAGTCTAAGTTTCTACAAATAGGTAGTAGGGGTATCAGAAAGAAATTAAAATAAAGAAGTATAGCACATTTGTAATGTAAAATTAGTCAAAATGATTGTAAGATCAATTTAGATTGTATCTAGCATAATGCTTCCAAGGTACTAACCTTTATGTACTGTAATGAGCTCACTAGCAAGTGTAATTAGTATACCATTTATGGGCCTTACCAATCTCAACCAAGCCCTTATCTACACCCCTAACACTGAACTTTACAGATGTAGTACAGTCTAAGTAGATGGCTAGCCAGGCTTTCTCAGTCTGCTATCTTGCCAAAAGTCATCCAAGTTATCTCTACCACTTGCTCTCTAGACCAAGTAGAATATACAAAGAAACAACACTACCAACTCAATCTCTTACCAAGATCACCTCTTATACACTCAAAAGAATTGCATCCAACAACCTCTAGAGTTTCTAAGATAAAGACAAGAGCAAAGAAGATACTGCCTATCATTCTCTACTCTAAGAAATATATTAAAGTTACAAATGTTCAAGACTCAATTAAAAAATGAATAAAAAGAAAAATACCTTCTTTTTCCAGCCTTTCTCACTTTTTTCCTTCCAATATCACTATATAGCTATGACTGTCATAAATTATCTTGACTATAACCAAAGATATATATTTATAGAATAACAAACAAGAGAATTGAACCAACAGTCTCTTGGTTGATTGTAGAATACCATTAATATAAACAAGGGTAAATAGCATACTTGTATAAGTAGCTGACATAATTGAGTAAGAACCCCATTGAGTTCTCTTTGTAATCCTCAAAGACTTAGCTACTGAGTCAACTCAACTTAAGTTATACAATAATAACAGACTGTCACAAACTTTATTTAGACTATAACTCTGGGAATACTTGACCAATTTCAACAATCTAAATGACTACTGAAAGCCCTTAAGAAGACCTTTCAAATGGTACCAAAAAAATTTCAAAGCAATCAGTATTAACCGAGTTATCAGCAGATCAGTCAGTAATCACCAAGTTACCAGATACTAAATCATCAATATCTTAAAAACCACTTAACATAATCATTTTCTTCAACAACCATCATGAAGCTCTCTTCAATGCGCTTCTTTTGGCTATAAATAGATCCCAAGATGATAAGATCCTATAGAGATACAAGGTCCTCAATATTTGTATATGATATTAATATTTATCTATAGATTATTATTTATTCTTGAATAGAACAAAGGACTACTCTAAAACAGTTAGGTTATCTCTATTTCAAGAACAATAGCACTTCTATGTGTAGAATAATAGGTAGTAATCATATAGTAGGCTGTTCTGGTACACAGACTACTACAATTATATATTTAAAAACTGTATATCTGAGGATAAACCTCAAACTCAACAATATCTTTTGCTATTGTCTAAACTTTGCTTTTTTGAGCCTTTTGATTATCAAATTATTAACTCACAAATCAGTAAGTGACCATTTGTAATATAGATATTACCTTCTATTCTTTCATGTAGTTCTACTTCACTTCTATGCTTCTTTTTCTACTTACTTCTCCTATCCAGTTAATCAGCTACTTCTCATCCTAAATGCAATCTAAAAATTACTTCTATCACATGCAAAGGCTCTTAACACTGTTGTTATCTTGTATAACATCCACTCCTTAATTGAGTTCAATAGTGATGGGATTGCAAGTCATTGATAGACTTTTAATCTGTTGCTTTGGCATCATATTAGTCTAGATCTACTCTAGATTGAAATTATACTACATTCCAAAGATAAGACAGAGTATTTGAGTTCTAAAGTATCATCAGAAATAGTTTGTCTCTGAGAAACCAGATGCTAGCTTATTATTCTTGCCTCCTGAGATATATGCTGTTCTAGTATGTAATAGCTTGATGACTACTTAGTAAGAATACCTGTTCTTGGATTATGTCCTGGGCTTATAGGAGAGTTTCTAGAATGAATTCAGATAGTAAATCTAGGGGTATAAAGTGTATTCCATGTTACATTTCCACAGAAATTTTGCTGGTAGCATAATAACAGTATAGGCTTAAAGAATTTACAGTACCCTCTACTACATATTACTGCTTTTGTTACCATACTTAATCACAAATTTACTACAATGTTTGGCAATATTCATAATAACTTTACTATACATTACTACAACTTGACTGTATATTACTGCTACTTGGCTGCTATCTGTTATCTTGCTACACTAACTCAGTAATAGTAATTGATAATAGTAATTAGTGATAATTATAAGTGATCAATAGATTGACAAGTCAGTTAAACTCATAAAATGACTAAGTTTATTGGCTAACAAACTATAATTACTAGTTCAGTAATCATTCAACTACATTACAGTACCAAAAAGCTAGTAAAAAATAAATTATATAACTTAGTTCTGTAATATAGTTAATAATTTGAGTAGAGACTCAATACAGCTACTATGGCAACTTTACTATGCTTTCTGGTTTCTTGACTTCCACTGGGCTACTTTACTAGATTTTTGGTTTCTAGGCTCTCTGGTAGTCTTGGATAGTCTTAGAACCTATTTAAATAAGAACTTTTTTTAGAAGTAAGTTGACTATCTCACTGAAAATATATTACTGTCACACTAGCAACTTTACTATGCTTTTTGGTTTTTTAACTTCCCCTAGATTATTCTACTAGATTTTTGGCTCCTTGGCTATTTAGTGATCTTGAGTGGTTTTATAACCTATTTATCTCTTCAATAAAGTTCTCAAGTTTTAGTAGCAGCACAATATATTTCTGAACTTCCCCCTTCTACTCCAGTTCTATCAACTAATTCACTACCAACAACATTAGTAAAGTTATACTCTTATTTTTCTAATAGCTATTTTGAGTGGAATTTTACTGAGATTGAACTTATCAAAGGAAAGTAGCCATCTATTCATTGGGCTTGTGAAGTAAAGAAAGGTCATGTCAAGTAAAAAAGAATATAGCAGCATGGAAAGGCTAGAATATACTATGAGTGTATACTCCAGGTTTTGAAAAGTGATGTAATAAGTAGAGTCAGAGAGTAGAACATACTACTAGGTAAAGTGACACAAGAAATAGAGTCAGAGAGTGGAACATACTACTAGATGAAGTAAAAGATGTTATTCTCCAGTCCTGTAGGTTTACAGCTGGTCCAGAGTGAGTGTAACAATAACACAAAAGTAGAATAACTTTGATCTTAGCTTGTGCACTATACCTTGATCTCTTGTTGCATATATGGTTACTTATTTTGGAATAGTAGAACATTGTCCAAGAGAGAGATAAATTTAGGAATAAGAAGTTTATATAGTAGAGAGTGTTATAAAGATATAGAGAAAGTAGATTTATGACTTTAGGATTTTAATCTACAAACTAGATTGTTCTTATATATTTACCTAGTATATATACTACAATTGGAATAGGAGAGAGCCAGTCTGAAATACAATACTTTTAGTCTGAAATACAATACTTCTATAGGAGATAAATAATAATAAAGAATATAAATATTAATATTAATTTATACCAAATTTTCTGGTATATAACAGGTTATAACCAAAAGAATAGATAGAAAAAGGCTTCTTGTTAGCAAAAAGGATTCAGATCTGTATGACAATATTTGGGGATCATCCAATGCTCAAGCTATGACTACAAAGTTCTTATACAACCTAGAACTACAAAATCTGGACAAAAAACTTAGATTTAATAAGGATATCAGTGTAGAAAGCCTCTTTTTCATATTTCTTGTGGAGTTTGGGCAATAGTTTATATATAGAAAGGTGGAAAATACTTTGTACAAGATAGTTTTCATGATTACACTTCCTCTTCTGTTAACATTTATTTAAATCCTGATAAAGAGGCTTAGTTTGATGAAATAGTACTCAACTATCCTAATATTAGTCCTTCTAGTTTACAATTAGATATTCCAACTTTGACTGGACCTGGGAAATCAGTCAAGGATATTTTTCATACCTTGCATAATTGAAGTTGTATTATTTATCAAAGAAATAAAACAAGAAAAAAGTTTACTTTTTATGATCTTACAGTCTTTTTTTTGTTTATTAAACAATTTGCTAAAGATTACCCTTACTTTATCAAAATGTCACAACTTGGATTAGAGAACATTATCTATATGCAAACTCCCTTCATAGTATTCCAAGCTCTTTATAGCAACAATAAACTTGAAAAAGATATTGTATGTGAAATAATTACTGATACAGCTCATAGTTTTTGGGAGAATACAAGCTGGGTTCTTATAATGACCTCAGTCTTCTCACCAGTTCTCAAGAGATAGATGCTTATTTTAATGTCTTTTATAGATGGTAGCTTGACAGGATATTACAAAATTTATTTCATTATAACTTTTTAAACTATTGCTGCTTAAGTTTTGCAAAAGAGAATTGTTCTCAAAAACACTATATTTGTAATTGTATGTTCTTATTTTTGTTTTTTTCAATCAATTATTTGATAGTTTATGATCTAGATAATGGATTTTAGCAAAGCTCAAAAAAAAGGTTTTATTAAGGTATTTACTGATCTTTTTTTATCAAATAAAGATTCTAGAAATAGAAAGAAGCTGAGAGATATAGGAGAGAAATTGATTCAAGGATGTAGAAAGCATTTCAGAAGGTTGATTACAAGATGTTCAAAGATCAGTGGTATGGTTCCTGTTTCTAAAAGAGACAAGTTTATCATCAAGGCACAAAAACTCATGGAAATTAAGTTATTAGATAGATTTCAAAGCATAGTTTAATAGATCCTAAATGAGTTCCCTGATACTGCTAACTGGATAGAGTACTAGCCTTGAAAACCTTATGCTCAGATGATTTTTTTCACTTGTATGCCTATAAATTCTGAGCTATAGAAAGCATTATCAGCTACAACTAATGCTCAAGAATCTCTGCATTTTCAGTTATATTGTGTAACTGGTTGTAATAAGAGATTTTTTAAAGAACTAAAATCTCTCTATAGTTAAGCACTTTTTTTTGAAGATAATTACAAGGACAAGTAAAGTACAGTTTTATTTTCTCTTTTATAAGAATAAGACTGAGAAATATATTTTATAATAGGTATTTTGACTCACTATGGCAAGGCAAATCAATAAAAACAAGAGAGATCAAATATTTCAATATTACTTTCTACTTCAACTAAGTCTAGTCATAAATCAAAATCTTTCAAATCCCAGACTCTCTAAGAAAAAAATTCATTAATAATGGTCATAGTTCTAACTCTATACAGAAATTAATTTCTAAAGGCCCTGGCTCTCTATAAAAGAAGTCTAAAGTATATTCAATTATGAAGAACATATTTGGAGAACTATATTATTTATAGAAGCAAAATTTGTATTGGCTTAACATATCTCTTTAGCTACTTTATATTTCTGTTTGTAGATTATTTTTAGAGTTCTAGGAAGTTATAGATACACTTCAAGACAACTCTGCTCTATTTAAAGTCTTTGAACACTTTTAGTACTGTTTTATGGAAGATTATGACTTTACTTGGTTTTCTCAAGAACATAATACTCTATAGTCTAATTTATATACTCATCAAATCATAGAAAATGAATTTGATTTTTAGTTATTATTTGTGAGTGATTTTTTTCTTATTAATAAAGATTATTGATGTTTTTTTATAGGGCTGGTTATGAAAATAAATTACTAAGAAAACAAAGCAAAAACAGATTAATAGCTCAATAGTCTTGTTTATATTTTTTGTTTCTATGATATTTAACATCTGGTATTATACCGGTAACAACAGAACTGAAAGAAAACATATGGAACTAATAAGAATACCTTTTATTATCACAGATATATTTACTTTTTCTAATGACTATTTATATTTCAATGGCAATTTTAAAAACTAGTTCAAATCTTAGGTTGAAATGAAAACTGAAACAAAACTTTTTGATACAACTTACTAGAGACAACATAACTTTTGATACAACTTACTAGAGACAACATAACAATTCTCTTTTATGCTCTGGGATTCTGAGTAGTATCAATTCTCTGGTATTAAATCTATCACTTATTTTTGTTGTTAAGCTATCAGTTGGTGATGATGGAACTTCTTTAGACTAGAATATTCCTCAACATTTAAAGTCTCTATATCACAAATGGCCACTTACTGATTTGTGATTGCTTGATTTGATAATCAAAGTGTTCAAAAAAGCAAAGTTAGACAAGCAGCAAAAGATGTTGTTAAGTCTAAGGTTTATCCTCAGATATACAGTTCTTAAATATATAATTGTAGTGGTCTGTGTACCAGAACAGCCTACCACATGATTACTACCTATTGTTCTACATATAGGAGTGCTATTGTTCTTGAAATAGATATAACCTAACTATCTTAGGGCAGTCCTTTGTTCTATTCAAGGACAGATGATAATCTATAAGTAAAAATCAGTATCATATACAAATATTGAGGACCTTGTATCTCTATATGATCTTATCGCCTCTGGATCTATTTATGGCCAAAAGAAGCGCATTGAAGAGAGCTTCACAATGGTTATTGAAGTGAATGATTATGTTAAGCTGTTCCTGAAATATCAGCAATTTAGTGTCTGGTAACTTGGTAATCACTGACTGATCTACTAATAACTCAGTGAATACTGATTGCTTTGAGATGTTTTTGGTACCATTTGAAAGGTCTTCTTAAGGGCTTTTGGTGGCCATTTAGATTGTTGAAACCAGTCAAGTATTCCTGGAGTTATGGTCCAAATGAAGTTTGTAACACTTTAGAATTAGACAAGATTAAGAAATCAAAACTTATCTATGATCTTATAGGTTTTGGACTTATGAATAAAGCCCAAAATTACTTTATAGTATACTATCAAGATAGAAGTATTACTGAAGTAACAACATATGATAGAATGCAAAACCATGAAAGAGCTATTTGAGTTTCTAATCTCCATTTTTTAATACATCTTTTTGGTATCTCTCTCTTGTTATCTTCTGGTTATTTTTGACACAATGTTATTTATAGACTTTGTGGAGGAAGAAGAGCTCAAAGTTGCTTTTATAAACAATGTATTAAGAAGTGTCAAGAGAAGCTGGAAATCTTATTCTCAACCAGAGATCCTTTACTTATATCCAAAATTTCATATTAGAAAGATTTAAAGAAAATGCAACCAGAGTGCCAAACATAGAAAATCAACTCAGTATTTATCAAGACTGATGAATATATTTATCTCTCTTGTATCTATGTTTCTCCAGCCCTTTCTTTTTCCAAGAAAAAAAAAGAAAATATTGTAGATTTTACAACTTCTTTTCTATTATTACTATCTATCAACTCTCCTTTACACTCTTTCACTTTTAACAAGCATTTAACTCCTACAATACCAGTTAACTATTCTGTAAAAGGTCAGAGAAGTCCTTTTACAGATGTATAAGATCTATAAAAGCAGAAAATTTAACCAGAAGTTAATTTAAAGATAAGTATATCAATTCTAAAATATTTGTATTTTGTGCTTATTTTTAATTAAAAAGAACAAATAAAAGTTGTTACAACTACTCAACCTTTACTTTCTAAACCAAGACCCATGAAGAAAAAGTCTCAAAAAATAACCTTTGAGAAAAGTTTTAGAAAGAGTTTTGAAAAACAGAAATATAATAAAATAATAAAAGTTGTTTCAAAAGATGAACAAGTGTCTTATTATACCAAACTATCCAAAGTAGTAGTTGAAATTCAAGTTCTATTACCACCTTTTACTAGATGGAACTTGAGAAAAAGAAAGGGTCTAGTTTAATAAATACTATAATTAATTTGATATATATATCAAGAAAATCAAAGTTGAAATGATTGAAAATTTAAAGACAAACTATTTTCATCAACATAGTGTTCAATCCATAATCCTATTTTTTTTCCTAGTACTAAATCTTGTCTTGGATAATTATTAGTAGCTATAAATGTATAAGGTAGAGAATAAAATATTTCTCTTTGTTTATAGGTAGGATTACTACAAACTTGAGTAATTAGTAGCAATTCTTTATAATAGCTAGTTAATATAGCAATCAGTATGTTCAATAACATACCTAGATAATAGCTTTTTTCTTTTTTTCCTTCTACTAATTTCTATTTATTTAAAACATGGCAAAATTCATATAAATGAGTATGAAGGTTACCAAGTGGTCTATATAGATAATTAGACCATTTCAAAAAACAAATACTCTATTTTTTATGCTAAATGATCATAATAGACTCTACTCTAGCTCCAAGATCAGGATTAGCTAAAAGAAAACTTGAAAAAACAACAGAGTTTTAAAGAACAAAAATATTTCTAATAAAATTTATTAGAAATGAATAGTATATAATTAGATGAAAGTTTATGTTAAAAAATGCCATTGTTAACCAGAAATAACTACTGAATAGTAATAAACATAATTTCTTTCATTTTGAAAAAAACTTACAACTTTGTAAATTTATATATTTGTTATAGTGATTTTTTTTGTTTAAAAGGACTACTACAAGAAATAAAAAAGAAAGATAATCTGTCATGACTTAGCCAAATAACTAAGTTATTATTTATATTTCTTTTCTTTTTCTTTTTCTTTTATTTAATTAGGAAATCAACAAATATATGAGAAAAAATGACTTAAAGGAAATATGTAGAATGTTATAAATAGAAGTAAATATAGAATATGTATAAGTAGCTATAGAATATGTATAAGTAGCATATAGCAATTGAATGAGGACTCTATTGAGTTTTTCTTGTCAACTCAAACTTGGAGGGTGATTAAGTCTTCTCAGACCAAGTCACTATACCAGAACTCAATTTTACATCTAGAGCATCATCCATCTTGGACCTTGTTTACTATCACAAATGGCCACTTACTGATTTGTGATTGGTTGATTTAATAATAAAAGTGCTCAAAAAAGCAAAGTTAGACAAGCAGCAAAAAATGTTGTTAAGTCTGAGGTTTATTCTCAAATATATAGTTCTTAAATACATGATTGTAGTAGTCTGTATACTAGAACAGCCTACTACATAATCACTATCTATTATTCTACATATAGAAGTACTATTGTTCTTGAAATAGAGATAACATAACTATCTTAGAACAGTCTTTTGTTCTATTCAAGGACAAATAATAATCTATAGATAAAAATCAGTATTATATACAAACATTGAGGACCTTGTATCTCCATGGGATCTTATTGCCTTGGGGTCTATTTATAGCCAAAAAAAGAGTATTGAAGAGAGCTTTACAATGGTTATTGAAACAAATGATTATATTAAGCAGTTCCCAAGATATTAGTAATTTAGTATCTTGGTAACTTGGTGATTGCCAACTAATCTGCTGATAGCTCAGTGAATACTGATTGCCTTGAGATGTTTTTGACACTATTTGAAAGGTCTTCTTAAGGGCTTTTGGTAGCCATTTATGTTGTTGAAATTGGTCAAGTATTCCTGGAGTTATAGTCTGAATGAAGTTTATAACAACAAGATCCTAGTATTACAAATGGCCACTTACTGATTTGTGATTTCTTGATTTGATAATCAAAGTGTTCAAAAAAGCAAAGTTAAACAAGCAGTAAAAGATGTTGTTAAGTCTGAGGTTTATTCTCAGACATATAGTTCTTAAATATATGATTGTAGTGGTCTATATACTAGAACAGTCTACTATATGATCACTACCTATTGTTCTATATATAGGAGTGCTATTGTTCTTGAAATAGATATAACCTAACTATCTTAGGACAGTCCTTTGTTCTATTCAAGGACAGATGATAATCTATAAGTAAAAATCAGTATCATGTACAAATATTGAGGACCTTGTATCTCTATATGATCTTATCGCCTCTGGATCTATTTATGGCCAAAAGAAGTGCATTGAAGAGAGCTTCACAATGGTTATTGAAGTGAATGATTATGTTAAGCTGTTCCTGAAATATCAGCAATTTAGTGTCTGGTAACTTGGTAATCACTGACTAATCTGCTGATAACTCGGTAAATACTAATTGCTTTGAGACGTTTTTGGTACTGTTTGAAAGGTCTTCTTAAGGGCTTTTGGTGGCCATTTAGATCGTTGAAACCAGTCAAGTATTTCTAGAGTTATGGCCCAAATGAAGTTTGTAACACCTAGGATGGAGTTTAAAGTAAGAAAGAAGAGGAGATATAAAGAAGCAGGGAAATTTGTAGTGAAGATAAAAGAGATTTAGGAGGAAGCTAAGGTAACACTAGAGAAGACACAGAAAAAGATAAAGAAATATATAGATAGAAAAAAAGTAGAAGTTGATGAGTATAAAATAGAAGACTTGGTAATGCTTAGTACCAAAGATCTGAAATATCAAATAGTTGATAAAAGAACAAAAAAGCTGATGAAAAGGTTTGTAGGCTCTTATAAAGTAAAGAAAATCATATTAGCAAATGCAATTGAATTGGAGTTATCTAGCATAATCAGAATACATCTAGTAGTAAATATTAATAGAATACATAAATACATAGGGCAAGTAAAGGAATAGAGAAAAGAGCAACTAGCTCCAGTCATAACTGAGGGAGAAGAGAAATGGAAGATCAAAAGAATATTGAATAAGTAATGGATTAGAGAAAAGGATAAGTATCTAGTATGATAGAAGGGATTTACAGTGGAGTCAGATACTTGGGAAAGAAAAGAAAACCTGGAAAATGCAAAGAAGGTAATAGAGGAGTTTGAAAAGGAGTATAGAAGAGATATGGAAAACATTAAAAGATAAGAAAGAGAAGAAGTGACATTTAAAAGAGGAGAATTACCAGGAAGGTTTATAGCAAGAAAATTATTCAGATGGTCAGATAAGAAGTATGACAAAGAATACTAGACAAGATTAGAAAGAAATTAGAAAAGATGAAAAAAAGGAAGAACAAGGAAGTAAAGAACAATAGAAATAATAAAAAAGAAAGAGGAGAAAACTAAACAAGAAAACTTAGAAATAAAGAAGTGAACAAAAGAAAATAATAATAAAATAAAGAACATTTGTGATCTTTATTACAAGTTGTAAAAAAAAAAAAAAAAAGATCCTTGGGATAAGAGACCTTGAGAAAGAGATGGTATTATAACTTGGCCAAATAGCTAAGTCATTATTTATATTTCTTTTCTTTTTCTTTTATTTAATTAGGGAATCAATAGACATGTAAGAAGAAATAACTCAAAGGAGATATGTGGAATATTATAAATAGAAGTAAATACAGAATATATATAAATAGTATATAATAATCAAATAAAGATTCTATTGAGTTCTCCTTGTTAACTCAGACTTAGAGAATGATTAAGTCATTTCAGGCTAAGTCACTATATAATTGGTTATCTCTCTTTAAGTGCTCGACAATAGAGGATGGAAAGATATAGATAAAAAACTAAGAAAAAAAGTTAAGTCAAAAAATTGTATTAAATGAAATTTATATACTTATATTCTAAGAATAAAACAGCTATATATTTGGTTTTGGCTGAGTTCAAAACTCTCCTTCTGGGGGTTATATGAGTATATATGAAAATAATAAATTAGTTGAATCTAAAAAGACTTAGTAGTTGTTATAAAGTAGTTAAAAAAGCATACTGTAAAAGTTGTTGAGAAAGTTTATTCATTTGTGCTTTAAACTCTTTAATACCAGTATTAATCTCTACTTTAATTAAGTTGATGTTATTTTCTAAAGATTCTTCTGGAAAATAGAGCTTGATATGACTATAAACAAGATGAGATATATATAAAACTAGATTAAATTTAGAAAGTTAAAAAACCAAAATACAAAGATTATTTATTAAGATAAGAGAAAGTCGTACTCTTGTAAGGTTAGAATTTGAAATCATAGAAGATTGTTGAAAAAGAAAAAAAGACTATTTTGAATTATTAGTAGAAAATAAATAAAAGATATAAAATTATACATGATATAGTTGATACTAAATTGCTGAATTTGCTAACCAGTAATAAAAATAAGTAAAATCACCAAGTTCAATATTAGTGGAAATATGGTTAAGACATTCTATACAAAGATTTTAACCATAGTTGCAAATATATAGGCTGTCTCCTTCAGTACACTAACTACAAAACTAATATTTTGGAGGTTAGAGTATAGATTGACTATAGGGGAACCTTACCAACACCACCTCTAAAATGCTAGACCAATCTCCTGGAGTAACCTTATACCTAATTAAATATTACTATGTAATATTTAATCATCTCCAGCTCAACTTGGCAACTTTTGACCTTAACTGGTAGGACTGTAGGATTAGAAATAGACAAGCTATAGTAGTATATAGTATAGAGTATACCTCAGAAGCCTTATTCTAAACTCTATTTGAGAAAAATATCAAGTTCATTGTAAAAAGATACATACATTATCTACACTATAAAGTTGCCTTTGATATCTGTCAGAAAAGCCTCTTCTAACAGATCTCAAAGACAACTAAAGATTAAATTAAAAAAATGAAAAAACTATTTAATAAAAATGATATCTAGAAAACTCAGCAGTATTAGGTTCAAAAATACATTAGAAAATAATTACTTAGCTTAATATAAAAAGATGGCAGAGATATATCTCATATATATCTTCTGTCTATGATTTGCCTGTGTTGCAACTGAGGTAAGACAATAAGTAGTCTATATACAATATTGGTGAGTAGATATTAAAAAATTGAATAAAAATGAAAAAACTTACTGTAATAACATTGGGAATATTATACATAGTGAGAAGAGGTAAGAAAGACATTTTCACTATATATTATAACCAAAGAATTGAAAATTAAGGTAAAAAATATTATATATGCTATGTTAGTTAATAAATATTGAAAAAATTGAAAAAAAAATTGAAAAACATACCATAGTTCTGTTAAACATATCAGGCATAGTAAAAACATATATAGAATACATCCTCACCCTATACAGTAAGATGATTTACAAGCTTTCTATAAAGATGACTGGAGTGGAGTAGACTCCAGGAGAATTCTTAGTAATATTACACTCCTAAATATGTTACAACTCACCTCCAGAAGAATTCTTAGAGATTAGAATAATGCTCCTAGGGTGTACTTTTACAATATATATACTTTTTCTACTGAGGTATCATTAATCCTGTAGTCCTGCCAGTCAGAGTCAGAGATCTCTAAGTCAAGCTAAAGGGAATTAAATATTATATAGTAATATTGAATTAAGCACAGAGTCACTCCAAACTATAAGTCTGGTATTTCAGAGACAGTATTAGTAGAATCTTCTTATACTTTTTTCCAAGAAGAAAACAGTTAACTGCATGCTTCAGCCAGTCAAAAAGCAAAAGAAAATATAGTGAATGGTATAAAATACTATACAGAGAAAAGAGTTATAAACTCTATTCCTCAAACTCTGCCTTGTTTAGACTATCATACCTAAACTACTAGCCAATTTTGGGAAGAGACTCTCCTTTTACCTAAGGCCAAACAAAGCCTCTTATTTTGTCCATATTACTATATCCTGGACACTGAACAGAGGTCAGTAGACAAGCAGAATCATTGTCTAGCAAAATGGTCATTAAAGAAGAAATATAACAGTGAAGCAGGTTTTACTTACCTAGAATTATACGAATGTAGATATATATATCTAATATTGAGAAAATCATATATATATTAAATAAAATATAACATACCTTAGACATTACTGGTATACCTCTAAAAGATGTCTGGTATATCTTTGGAGTATATATAGTATATATACAGAGTAGAAACATAAGATGGTGCATTATCTACCTATAAAAGCAAGTAAGTGAGTAAAATAGTCAATATATCAAATCAAATTAGTATACATCTTGGACATAACTATTACACTTTCAAGAGATGTGTAGTATATTTCTAGAGTGTCTAGAGTACATATATAGAGCAGAAACATAAAACAGTATGTCATCTATCTATAAAGGCAAGTAAGTCAGTAAAATAGTCAATATATAAAATTAAATTACTATGCACCTTGGGTATGACTGGTATACTTTTCAGAGATATCTGGCATATCCCTGGAGTGTCTATTATAAGTTCAAAGAGGAGAGACAACTATATAACCTATTAGTTTACTATAAAGATAAAAAAATCAGAAAAATAACAAATCAATTGAAAAAAAAATGTTACATACCTTGTGCAAGTCTTGTATACCTCCAGATGACAAATAACATATCTAGAGATATCTAGTATATTTTTGAAATGAGTAGAGGACAGCTAAGGTCTTATATCCTAATAAATAGCAAATAAGTGTTAATATTAATATAGTTTTCTTACTAGAATACTATATCATATATCACTTTCCTTATTGGGATACTGCATTATATATAACCTTCCTTAGTGGGATACTATATCATACTTTGATTAAAAATAAATGTGTTAGAAGTCATTAACTAGGGTAGAAAACTGAGAAAGGCTTATATCTATACTATAAATGGTCAGTTGACTAGTTGAGAAGTCATAGAAAATTTAATAATAATAGATATAATTCTTGCTGATGTTAGGTCACTACTGTCTTCATCTTTGACTTATTTTTAACTTTATTATGGCCCTAATATTATCGATAGGCAGTGAATGCTCTTAGTGATCACCTTAGATGGATGTTCAAGAAGAACTCTATTGAGTTCTTTGTTGGATTGGACTTCTACTTATATTACTTTTACAGTGGCTATACTCTTAGTCCATGGTCATATAACCTTCTAGAATGTTCTGTGATCACCTAACCTTGTTACATGACCTTAGTTCCTATACTATTTATATCTTAACTCTATTATGTGTTTTGAGGTTTTGGATTAAATGTTCAAATGCTTGGGAAACTTTTCTCCTTTTGGAACTCTCATAACACCTAACTTTATAAGAGGAGAGGGTATAATAGAGTTTTTGAAAGAAAAGTGTAAGATACACTCTTAGATTTAATAGGCTCAAAAACAATAAATTCATACTATAAATAGTTACCTTAATATATACATAGTGTTTTACAATACTAGAGTATAAGTTTTAGTACTTCTATAAATTTTGTTTTGGATACTTCTAATGATGACTAAAATTCCTAGATATCTTAATATCATATTTTATTACAACTTTCTCCAATAAAATAACTTGTGTCAAAAAAACCAAGACCAGAAGCTATACTAGAAGAAATAAAATGAAAAAGATAATTGAAATTTAGAAATTACAGACAAAAATAAAAAACAAAATATCTTTTACCAAAGATAAGAAAATTATAAAGAGAGAATCCAAGTAATAAAATATTAAAACTTGATAGTAAATATATCAACTACAGCCATGCATCACTTGTGTAAGTATTTTCTTTTTAATTTTCTATAATATATTACTGAATATATCCATAGATATAGTAGACTGTGATGTCTCTATTCTTGAAAATAGCTAGAAAATCAGTAAAATACTCAAAAAACCAAATCTAGGACATATAAATTGCCTATGTATTATTAAGAGCAACAAAGGCCATATCCTACTATGGTATTTTCCAAAAATCCTACCAAAGGAATACACTATGAGTTTTTGATTATCTTTTGTCTTGATAATTTAATATTTGTCTTATAGAAAATATTGACTGAAGCAACAAAGGATTTAGATCTCATTGCTTCTTATTCTATTACCACCATCATAATGGTAGTGTCTAAGAGAAAAACAACAAATAAACACTTTACATTAACTACAAATAGTAACTATAAGTCCTAATCTTTTATATATCATATTAAAAGGTCTAAAAATACAGCTATTAACATACAAAGAGACTGTCCTACCTCAAGGGTATCAATAGACTAGTCCAGAAGCCTATTGGAGGTATTTATAAACTTGGGGACATTATTAGAAATGGACTATATAGAAAAAATGGATCTCCAGAACAATATAGAGGTTAAAAAGCCTAAAAACAATAGTTAGGACAGTGATCATATCATAAATGGCCACTTATTAATTTGTGATTTGCTGATTTAGTAATCAAAGAACTTAAAAAAGCAAAGTTAGACAAGTAACAAAAGATATTATTAAGTCTGAGATTTATCCTCAGACATACAGTTCTTAAATATATGATTGTAGTAGTCTGTATACCAGGACAGTCTATCACATAATCACCACCTATTGTTCTACATATAGGAGTGCTATTGTTCTTGAAATAGAGATAACATAACTATCTTAGGACAGTCCTTTGTTCTATTCAAGAACAGATGATAATCTATAGATAAAGATCAGTATTATGTACAAACATTGAGAACCTTGTATCTTCATGGGATCTTATTGCCTTGGGGTCTATTTATAGCCAAAAAAGAGCATTGAAGAGAGCTTCACAATGGTTGTTGAAGCAAACAATTATATTAAGCAGTTCCCAAGATATCAGTGATTTAGTATGTAGTGACTTGGTAATTGTAGACTGATCTGCTGATAACTCAGTGAATACTAATTGCCTTGAGATGTTTTTGGTACCATTTGAAAGGTCTTCTTAAGAGCTTTTAGTGGCCATTTAGATCATTGAAATCTGTCAAGTATTCCTAGAGTTATGGTCCAAATGAAGTTTGTAACAGAACAAATACAAGACTAAGAAAATCAACAAGAGTATTAGGCTTTGAACGAGCTGCCAAATATGATTGCTCAACTTCAAGGATCTAGTAAGGCAGGCACTCAATCTCAAGAAGTCAATGAGGTGGTATCTATTAACATACTCTCTTAGGCCTTCTTGTCTTAGCTTTCTTCTCCGGAAGTCATTCCATATAGCACCAATATCCTAGCTAATCCCAGCTTATAGGATGGTAGATTTGGGACCACTTCTCTATTTAGTACCAATGAATTTTTTTAAGGCAACATTTTCAATATAGCATGCTTCCTCTGGTGTATAGCAACATTTCTCAAACAAAGAAAGCTCAAAGGTTATAATGACAAAGATATTCCTCAACTGAAGCCATTTGGCAAAGCTGCTTGGACATTTGTATTAGCTATATATAAAGCTGAATGGGACCAAATCAATACTGCAGATAATATCACTTTTCAGTTCAAGGCCAAGTCTCAATTTGAGAGGAACCAACCCTCTCTACAATCTTCTCTAGTCAATACCAATAGAGCAACAAGAATTAATCATGTTCCACTATTTCTATTCTCTTGACCTAGCAAGAAAACAAGAGAGAAATTGAAAAAGGTACTTGTTAAGCATAACAAAGCCATGACACTATGCAGTTTTGCATAAGCTGCTATTTCTGCTGAAAATATCCTGTGTATTAAAGAAGCTTTCCCAGTGTTGTCCAATAGCAAGATCCTGGACATACATAAATTGGTCTTCCTAACTACCCAGAGGAAGAAAAAGATCCAAATCACTACCAAAGGACCCTCAAGGAAATAGGCTATAGTATCTATCTTAGAGAAATACATTGACTTAATCATACAAGAAGCTGTAAGGGGACTTTACCAACACCATCCCTGGAACACTAGACTAACCTCCCAGAGTAATTCTGTGTCTAATTAAATATTACTATATAATATTTAATTGCCTTTAGCTTGACTTGGCAACTCTTGACCCTGACTAGTAGGACTATAGGATCAGGGATGGACAGGCTGTAGTAGTATATAGTATAGAGTATACTTCTAGGAGTCTTATTCTAAACTCTAAGGATTCTCCTGGAGGTAAGTTATAATATAACTTAGAAGTGTAATATCACTAAGGATTCTTCTGGAGTCTACTCTGCTCTGGTTGTCCTTATAGTAGTTTAGGATCTCCTAAATAGAGCCTTGAAAGAACACAGTGAATAGTCTCCTACTAAATACTCTCCTTTGTCCTCAACCAACCCTTTGTGAATTTTGCTCCATACAAATATTATACACAGATATCTCCCAGGGCATAGCCAATGCCCTGGCATATCTGCAACACCATTTACACAAAGTTACTGAGTGATAAAACAACTCAGAAACAAATATAAACAATGCTTTCTTTACCCTGACTGTTCAGCTATAGCAGCTTATGCAGCTGGTCTCTAATCCTTAGTCTCCAGCCCCAATAACAGCCTCTCTACCTCCACCCACAGTACCAACTCCTTCTTTAGTCACCCTAAAATCCTAAGCCCACCCAAAACTCTCTTCTCCTCTAGACTTTCATAGAGAGTGAAGTTTAGGCCATGCATTCCCCAACTCCTATATCTTGTACATACGCCTGGCTCTAGAGCAATTTAGCTATGAGAAAAAGGTGCTCTGGGTACTGACATTTTTCAAAGGAGGTTGGGCTACAAAATAGACCAAGAATTTCTTTTGATGAAAAGCAGACACTAGAATTTTTTCTATCCAGAACTAGGCTAACTTTGATCAGCACTTCTCCATCTAGTTCTTCTCTATGAACAAAGAGGTCAATGCAATCAATACCTTAGAGGATGTGTCCTACCACCAAGAAAGTCGAATGGTAAACAACTACTTAAATAGTTTTCAAGCTCTGGTCTCCAATACTGGCTACATGAACCTCTAGACCCTGGTGGTGAAATTTTGACAAGGACTCTGAGCAAACATTCAGAGTCAAATTGCTACTATGCTATATGTATGCTGTATAAGAGACCTATAGACACTGACCCTGAGGTATGGTATTATGCAGTTTAGAGGATTGACCAAGCTAGGCTAGCCAATAAAGCCTTCTAGTCCTTCCAATGCTTGACATCTTTGTTTTCCTTGAGGCTCTCTGCTCTACATCTGGCCCCCCTAACTATAGTTCACACCCTCCAGCTCTTCCCACACTAGCCCCTTTGAAGCCTCTGCCCTTGCTATTTCTTTTGTTCCTTGGGATCTCCATGGATATTGATGCAGCACAAGAGGCCTGGCCTCTCCTTCTGCACAACTGCTATTATTGTAGAGAAACAGGCCACCTCATGAAGGACTTTCCATACCAGCTCAATGTATAATAGTTAATAGTGGAGCAAAGGGAAAAGCTAATTGAGAATCTAATAGCTTTGAAGAATGCAGTTATAGCAGAAGAAATGGAGTCCCCCTCTGAAGAGGATTTTGCATAGAGCAACCAGCAAAAGATATACTCCAGTTGCTCCCTATAAATAGGTTTACTGTACTCAATATAGAAGAAGTTAATACAAATAACAATGAACTAGCAGACATATCCTTCCCTTCTTCTACCCTAGTGGTCTATACGACTCCCCAGAGACCAAAATGGAAGAAACAATTGCCCAAACAACTTTCTGCCAATACTCTAGATACACAAGGAATGTCTTTGGTCTTATTTATAGAAATCAGTACAACCAATACCAGCAAACTCCACTTTATTAAAACACTTCTGGACTGCAGAGCCACTGTTAACTTCATAGACTGTAACTTTGTCCACTCCAAAAGGATTAATACCTGGACCATCTCTCAGCCTATACTGGTCTTCAATGTCAATGACTCTTCCAACAAGATAGGTTAGATATCAGAGATGGTAGACATAGTCCTCTACTATAAGACCTACTCAGAGTAGATGCTCCTAGCCATCTCCAGTCTGGGAAAACAGAATCTGATTCTTGGCTATACCTGGCTAAAGGACCACAATCCAAAAGTCAACTGGGAAAAAAGTGAGGTCTTTATGACTAGATACTCACCCTACTATAAAGGATATTGAACATTGTGGAAGAAACAAGCCTTGAAGAGAAGACAAGAGGTCCCAGCCCTACTGCATTGTTAGACTAGACCCACTCCTCTCTTAGACAGCAATGAAAAGGAGTCCAAAATTCCATGTAAAACCAACAGATAAGACTAAGAGCTCAAGGATAGATTGTTTATAGCCAGACTGCTTCCCAAGCCCTGTGAAGAGACCATATAAGCTTCTATAACCAATTTCCAAAGGTTGGCAGAAAGAGCATATTAGAGTATAGAAACACTGGCTACTATGACCCCATTGTCCCTATATGCTAGAGGGTTTAAGTTCATGTTCACTAAAGACAATTTCAACATTTTTCTAGAGCATCACTATTAGGATTATACCATAGAACTCCTGCCAGGTTCTAAACCAAGGTTGACTAAGGTGTACTCTCTGTCTTCGGTTGAGCAGAAGAAATTGTATACCTTTTTAGAGGAAAACTTATGTACTGGATGGATCTGCTCATCCAAATTGTCCATGACTATACTGGTCTTTTTCATTAAGAAGAAAAACAGCTCTCTCTGGTTAGTACAGGACTACTGGGCCCTTAGCTCTATAATGGTGAGGAATAAGTATTCTTTATCTCTCATCTCCAAGCTTGTGTCTCAACTCTATGGAGCTAAATACTTTAGTAAATTGGACATCTGTTAGGGTTTCAACAATGTATATATCAAGCCTGGAGATGAGTGAAAGACCATCTTGTGCACCAACTGTGGTCTGTTTGAACCCCTGGTAATATTTTTTAGAATAACTAACAGTCTGGCCATCTTCTAGATGATAATGAACAATATATTCTGAGATCTTATTGCAGAAGGTATTGTAGTGGTATATCTAGACAATATCCTAATCTTCACTAGGACCATTGAACAGCATGCTAAGACTATCTGAAAAGTGCTGGAGATTCTTGTAGAGCACAATCTATATCTTTGTCTAGAGAAATACAAATTCCAGAAAGAACATATTAAATACCTGGGTCTAGTCGTGTTGGAAAACAAGATTTCTATAGATCCTATCAAGATTACTGGAGTCTGAGAGTAGTCTATCCTGAAGTCATGAACTGATATCCAGGCCTTTCTGGGGTTTGTTAACTTCTACAGGCATTTTATATAGGACTTTTTGACTATTGCTTGACCTTTTTTCAACCTCACATACTCTAACAAGGCATAGGAATAGAAGAACAAGAAGCAAGCTACTTTTGAAGCCCTCAAGATAGCAGTAACTACCACTTTAGTACTAGTCTTGCTATAAGACTTGGAGCCCTTTTGGATTGAGGTAGATAGCTTAAACTTTGCCACAGGCACTGTCTTATTCCAACAGTCTGTGACAGATGGCAAATAGAGACTGGTAGCATTTTATAGCAAATCCCTATCTCCAGTGGAAAAAAACTATGAGATCTATGACAAGGAAATGCTGGCCATTATCTACACACTAGAAGAGTAGAAGCACTTCCTCAAAGGAACATCCAATCTAGTAGAGATATAGACTAATCACAAAAATCTAGAGTACTTCATGACAGTGAGAAAACTGAATCAGAGGTAGATATACTGGTCTTTCTATCTAGCCTGCTTTGACTTTACACTGTGTCACTACCCAGGACAGTCTATAGGTAAGCTAGATACACTTTCTCAAAGGCCTGACCATGGAAATGAAGCTTTAGACAACAAAAACATTGTCTTGCTATATCCAGAACTCCTAGTGATCCAAGCCCTTGAGGGATTAGAGCTGACCAGGGTCAAACACAGCATCCTGGCCAAAGTCTACAAGGGCAACTACTCCAGAGATCAGAAAGAGCTGGTAGCCAAGGCTGCCCTAGAAGTCCTCTAGCAGAATAGTACACTTCTCAGAGTAAATAAACATCAATGGACTGCTCTATTTTAGAGGAAAGATCTATGTTTTCTAGACTCTAGACTTGTGCAGAAAGATCATTGCTCTGCACCACAACACAAAGATTGCTGAATACCCTAAACAGTAGAAAACATTAGAGCTGGTGTCTTACAACTACTAGTGGTCCCAAATGTCCAGGTACATCAGACAGTATATTAGTACCTGTAACCTGTACCTTTGTATAAAAGCAATATGATATTCTTTAGGTCAGAGAGTTATATCTCCGAA